>Ga0208305_10000066_pt1 | contig 58825 bp, 59 predicted proteins | sample ColrivemetaGS741_FD_187605 | JGI IMG/M metagenome (GOLD analysis project Ga0208305, IMG submission 187605) | Estuarine microbial communities from the Columbia River estuary - Flood tide ETM metaG S.741 (SPAdes) (version 2) | ecosystem: Environmental > Aquatic > Marine > Intertidal zone >... | reverse complement strand
ATGGCTGGTTTAGATAGAACGCAGGAAATAATGAATATGGCAGAAGAGGACAATCCTGAAGTAAGAACAGTGATGCTAAATAACATAAAGGGAGATATTGTTTTTAATAATGTTTCTTTTAGTTATCAGGAAAATAAAGAAGTATTACACAGCATTTCTTTTGAAGCACCGGCAGGAAGTGTGACAGCCTTGGTAGGTTCCTCAGGTTCTGGAAAATCTACTATTGCAGGTTTGGCAGCTACTTTTTTAAATCCAATTTCAGGAACTGTAACACTTGATGGAATAGATTTGGCAACTGTAAATTTAAGTAGTTTTAGAAGTAGGTTAGGAGTAGTGTTACAAGATGACTTTTTATATGAAGGAACTATTAGAGAAAATATATTGTTTCCTCGTCCAAATGCAACTGAAGAACAATTGCAACAGGCTGTAAAAGGTGCGTATGTAAATGAATTTACTGATAGGTTTGAGGAAGGTTTAGATACAGTTATTGGAGAACGCGGTGTAAAATTATCGGGTGGGCAACGCCAACGAATTTCTATTGCACGAGCCTTGTTAGCTGATCCAAAAATTATTATTTTAGATGAAGCTACTTCAAATTTAGATACTGAAAGTGAATCGTATATTCAAAAAAGTTTAGGATTGTTAATGAAAGATAGAACCACATTTGTAATTGCACATAGGTTAAGTACCATTCAACAAGCAGATAGAATTTTAGTAATTGAAGATGGAAATATTGTAGAACGCGGTAAACACGATGAATTAATAGCCAAAAAAGGCAGATATTTTGATTTATATACTTACCAAAGTAGGATATAAATATTATTAATGAATACTATAAAAAAAGGCTGTTTAAAAGATTAATTTTTAAACAGCCTTTATATTTTAGAATTGACTTAAAATTTTATTTCACTCCAATTTCCCAAACATGAGAATTGATAGATTCAGTAATTTCAGTCCATTCATCCATTGCATTTTGCCAGCTACCATCTCCATTAATTTCTTCATATACTTTTTTAATTCCTCCATTATCAATATCTAATTCAGACCATTTATTAAAAGGCCAAACAATTGCAATTTCTCTACCATCATTACCATTAAATTGGTTCTCATAAATTAGAATACTTCCATCTGCTTTTTTCTCATGTGCTTCTTTAATTTTTAACATTAAAGCCTTAAAACGATAATAATCACCACGCTTTAAATCTAAAATCCAGATGGTTTCAAATTTAGCACTTCCTTTTTGGTTGTTGTATGAAAGTTTTTCATTGTATTTCCAAAACTCACTTCTTCCATATTTTTGAATAGTTGGAGCTACATTTTTTGCCCAATGGTCAGCATGAGGACCTTCACCTGGACTTCCATCAATATCTGAAAAAGTATTAGGACCCATTAGCCAAACATACCAACCAGCTTCTTCACCAGTTAAAATATTATCTAAACTAGCTTGATAAGGCCCTTCTTTATGATATAGATTATTGTGATCGGTTACAGCTTTAACAAAAGCTTTTTCCATACCAACTTTAGGCATAATGTACTGTAAGTTAACCATTTGATAGGTTTTCTTTTCTTGTGAAATAGAAATTGAAGTCATTAATAATGTTACAATAAGTAATGAAGTCATTAAAATTTTGTTGTTTTTCATAATAAATTAATTTAGTTAGTTAATAAATAGTATATCAATTAAAAGGATATAAGTTGTTAATTGAGGTTTGGGTTAAAGTAAGTTATAGTTGGCTTACTGATTTATTACATTGTTTGTTTGCTGGGTATCTGCATATTGTTGAAATTTTGAAGCTTTTCCATCAGTAAGACTCCAAACATGTGCAAATTGGGCATTTAAAGGGGCATTGTTTTTTTTGTATTTCCCCATATATCTACCAGTTGCAAGTACCATCCCGTTTTTCATTTCTGAAAATTGAATGTTTGTTAATTTAAAATTATTCCAATCTTCATCAATTCTTGCAAAAACTCCATTTAAAACAGCTTCAGGTCCTATATATGGATTTCCATCAGCGTACGGAAAGTTTTCAGCTTCATTCCATTCAACTTTTTCATCTAAAGATGCTAATACTGAAGGGACATCTCCTTTTTCAAATGATTTATATAAATTAGTTATAATATTTAAATTATTAAAACTTCCTTGTTCTGCTAATTTTGCAATTTCAATTTCATTAAAAATTTCATTCATTGGGGTATTGTCATAATAGCCATATTCTTCAACAATTTTTGAGTCAACAAATTTTAAGGCTAGATGAACGGGTACTTTTAGTTCTTTATCTGAACCAATAATTTTACCTTCCCAAGTTCCCCAAAAATAAACCCATTTGTTCATTTTATCATCAATAATCATTTCAACAAACATGTCTTTTTCTGAAAATTTATATGTAGAAAAATTAGCAGTGCTCTTTTCAAAGGATTGTTTTAATTGTTGAGGTGAAATTCTTTGTACACTGTTGTGATGAATTTTGGCAGTGTCTGCATAATGTAGTATCCAAGCAGACCAATTAGCAGTTTCGTAATCTTTTACAAGTGCTTTCGTAATTTCAATTTCTGGAGATGTTGCTGTCCAGCGCTCAGGTTTTTGTTGACAGGAAAAATTCAATACTAAAAGTAAGACTAACCCAATAAAGATTTCTTTTTTCATAATTTTTAATTTTAAGTTGGTTATTAGTTAGCAAATTTTTATTCATATACAAGACATATGAATAGGTTTTTGTTGAGGTTAAAAAGGGGTTTTAATGTGGAGTTTAAACGATATTAACATAAATAAAAGTTGTATTTATGTTGTTTTTAATAATATGATAATTATCATATACTGATGCAATATAGTGAATATTAATATATTACAATTAAAATTTTAATAAATATTTTAAAATTTAGGAATTTTAAAGAATTATGGTTGTAATTATTAAAGAGATTATTATCAAAAAATATGGCCGTTATTCAATTTATTTAAAAAATAAATATTATTTTTGTAAAAATTAAAAACAACCTTCAAGTTTATGGATTTATCACAATTTTCAGGATTTTTAGTATTCTTAACAATCTTTACAATGGGATTTTGGTTAATGATTTTTTTATTAACTTTTGTAATACCTTATTGGTTGGTAGGTTATTTTAGAGAAGCTTGGAAATATAGAAAAGAAGGAAAAGAAGCTTCTAAAAAATAGTTAGAAATTATAAAACATAAAAAAAGGGACAAATTATTGTCCCTTTTTTTATGGTGTTTTTAAAACATATCTTCTTCACCACCGCCTTCATAGCCTCTAGAGCGCTCACGTTTTTTCTTTTGGTTAAATCTATAAGTAAAATTGAGAAGTATTTGTCTAGATCTCCATTGAAATTCACTTTCAGAGAATGTATTATCTGTATAACTTGTAGAACTTCTTTTTCTTGAATTTAATAAGTCACTTACATTTAAAGATAAAGTGCCATTTTCTTTCAAAACATCTTTGCTGAATGCTAAATTAACCATAAAGATTCCTTTTCTTTTAGAAAAAGCACCTTCTGAAGGCCCCATGTACATTCCGCTTGTTTGCCAATCAATTTTACCTGGTAATGTAATTCTTGATTCTAAACGAGTAAACCAACTTGTATCATCTTTATTATAACTTACAGTGTTATAACTTCCTTCAGTAACTGATTTAAAAAAGTTAAAGCTATTGGTTATTTTCCACCATTTTAATGGCGAGTAATTTGATGTAAACTCAAAACCATATCTATCCTGAGAGCTTAAGTTTATAGGTGTTCTAATTATAACCAGCGTTTCAATAGTATTAACATTTCTTAGTTCTTCTTTTTCAATCCATTCAATGTTATTGATCGCATGTTGATAGTAAACTGAAGAATTAAAAGTGATTTTATCCCATCTTTTTAAATAACCAAAATCAAAAGAATTTGTAAAAGTAGGGTCTAAATTAATATTTCCTTTTCGTATGTATGTTTCACTTGTTCTTGTTTCAAACGGGTGTAAATAGAAGTGATGAGGACGTCTCAAACGTCTGCTATAACCTAAAGTTATATTTTCAGTTTCACTAAATTCAAGCCCTAAATTTATGGTTGGGAATAGTTCAGTAAAGTTTTTAGTATAGAGTTCATTGGTTTGAAATAAACCAATATTTCTGTCGGTATTTTCTAAACGAAGTCCTAATAAATAAGAAAACTTATCAATTTTCTGACCGTATTGGGAATAAATAGAATAAACGTTTTGCTCAAAATCTAAATTATTGGAAAAATTGGTATTGTTAACATATTGATTGTTTTCATACTCCTCTAACAAATAATTGGTTGTTTGCTCATTTAAATCAATATTAAACCCAAATTCAAATTGAGTGTTTTCATTAATAGGAAGAACGTAATCACCTTTAAATAAAATATCTTTTGAACTATCATCAGTAAAACTTCTTTCAAGGCTATTCTCATTTACAACTCCTAATGCATCTTCATCAAAAATAGTACCTTTATTATGTTCTGAACTTTCACCATATCTAAAATCAAATGTTAATTTATGGCCATCTTTTTTAAAATCTTTTGTAAAATTTAGCGTGTATTCTAAATTTTTGTCTTTTTCATTTTCATCTTCAAATCTTAAACGTGTTCCGGTTAAATTATTCAATAAATTAAACTCATTTCGTGTATTTATGGAAGCATCATCACCTTCAGACTCTCTATATAAAACAGTTCCTGTTAAAGAAGTTTTGTCTGTTAGATAATATTCCATTCCAAATTGAGAGTTGAATCTATTATTTTTTCTATCATATTCTGTGCGTTCACTAACAAATTTTGGTGCATTTAGCAAAGGATTTTTGTAAGTAACATCGTTTGATGAATTTCCAGGAGATTTATTATAATTATAACCAACATTTGCAAAATAATTGACCTTGTTAGTTCTGTAGTTTAAATTTGATGAAGCACCAAAATAATCAGGATTTCCAGCAGTTAATGTAAATGAACTGTTAAAACCTTGTGCTTTTCCTTTTCTTAAAATAATATTTAAAATTCCTGCAGTTCCTTCAGCATCATAACGTGCAGATGGACTTGTAATTACTTCAACTTTTTCAATGGCATCGGCAGGTAATTGACGTAAAGCATCAGTACCACTTAAACCTATTAAACCAGATGGTTTACCATTTACTAAAATCCGAACATTTTCATTACCTCGCAAGCTTACATTTCCCTCAACATCCACAGAAACCGATGGTACATTATCTAATACATCTGCAGCTGTTCCGCCTTTTACAGTCATATCTTTTCCTACGTTATATATTTTCTTATCTAAACGAATTTCAACGGTGCTTTTTTCAGCTATTATTTCAACTTCATTTAAAGCTTCTGCATTTATTTCTAAATAAATAATGCCTAAATCTATATTTTCATGAATCTCTCTGTTTTTAAACGTTTTTGTATTAAAGGAAATAAATTCAATTGAAATATCATAGGTTCCTTTGTTTACATCAATTTCAAACTTCCCATTTTTATCTGTAATTCCACCCGTAATTGCTTTTCCGTTGTTTGGAGTTAAAATAATTGTAGCATATTCTAAAGGTTGACTAGTTTCTTTATCTAAAATAGTACCTGATACCGAATATTGTTGTAAGGCTGAATTTGGTATTTGTGGACGATTATTAGCTGGTTGTTGTGCCGAGCTAAATAAAGAAACAATTCCAATTATAAAAAGTAATATAAATTTTTTCATTGATTTTTTTTATTTTTTATTTCTGTACAAATATACTTCTTCAAAAAGTACTTATATGTTAACTAGTGTTAATGATTTCTTTGCTTACATAAAACCTAAAATACATACTGAATTAACCTTAATTATTTGTTTTATAGTGTTATATCTACATGTAAAACAAAAAAATCATCAAATAGTATTGATGATTTTTTAAGTGTATTATTGTTAAATAAATCTTAAAATTTATAGAATTGTTTTAATTAATTCTGGTGGACGCCCAATTACTGCTTTTCCGTTGTTAATTACAATGGGCCTTTCTATTAATTTTGGATTTTGAATCATTGCCATTATTATTTCTGAATCACTCAATGTTTTGCCTTTGAAATTTTCTTTCCAAATGGCTTCATTTTTACGAACCAAATCAATAGGAGAGATGTTTAATAATTGAATAATATGTATTAATTCTTCTTTAGAAATAGGAGTTTCAATATAATGTATGGTTTCAAAATTAACTTTTGATGCTTCTAAAATTGCTAAGCCTTCTCTGCTTTTGCTGCAACGTGGATTGTGATAAATTTTCATTTTTTTGTTTTTTCAAAAATAACTATAAAAATAGAGGTATTAATAATTAGGTTTGATATCTTTTTTATCAAAATCAACGCGTCTGTCTTTTTTACTCTGATTAAATCTGTAAGTAAATGAAAGTAAAATAGTTCTGTATTTATTTTCAATTAAACTTGTTGAAAAATAATTGGTATCAAAACGATTCCTATCTGTACTATTAGACTTAAAAACATCATCTACAGTTAAGTTTATAGAAGCATCTTTATTAAATAAATCCTTATTTAATGCAATACTTGCATACGTTCTAGCTTTTCTAGTAAAGTATAAACTTTCAGATTTTAACTGATGTTTTGCATTAATTTGTAAATCAAAAACGTTTGGAATTTTAAGTTGCGTCAACAAACTAAAACTTCCACTTAAATCGTCATAATTGTAATCCTTTGTAATAGTTTTCTTTACTTCATCACCAATTTCAGTACTCCAATTTCCAGTTCTATCAAAATTAACAAGTAAAATATTCCCAGTAAAGTTTAACATATTACTTACTTTGTATGTTGTAGTAAGGTTTAAACCATAATAATTTAATTTTCCTGCATTTTGTGGAGTAGTTATTAATTTGCTAATACCATTAATAAGTTCACCAGTTTCATACGTTACCCTTTCCCAATAATTTTCATAAATCTCATAAAAAAAGTTTGGAGATATTGTAAGTCTTTCACCTATATAAGAATAAGTTAAACTTCCTTTGTAGATATCAACAGGTTTAATAATTGGATTTCCAATGTATGAAGATGTAGCACTTATTTTTTCTTCATAAGGCTGCATTATTCTAGGTGTTAGTCGTTGAATTCCAGTATTTAAGCTAAGCTCAACAGAATTGGAGTCATTGATGGAATAATTTAGACTAGAAGAAGGAAAATAATCATTATGATTGTTGTCATAATTCAAATTTTTGTTTTCAAAAGTTACAGTTGATTCTTGAAATTCACCTCTTATTCCTAAATTAAAATAAATTTTCTCATTTTCAAATTCATAATCTAAATACCCTTGATGTATATTTTCATGGTAATCAATATTATTATTAGTGAATGTTCCAGTATAATGAAATGGAACTTTGCCAAACTCACCATTGTAACCTAAAGTAACAGTTGATGATTTTCCAAATGGGTTTACATAACTAATATCAAAAATTGCATTTTTTAAATTTACATTTTCGTAATATGTTTCATTTGTGAAACTAGTATTTGTATTTGTTACTTTATTAGCTCTATTTTCATCATCCATAGTATAAGAAATATTGGTATTAAATGAACGACCAACTTTATTGAATTTATGTTCTAAATCAATCATAAATTCAAAAATTTCATTACTAAAATCACTATCAAAAGTTCTTTTATTGTAATCAAATAATTCTTCAGCTGCATTTAAAAAATCACTGTTGGTTTCTCCTAAGCTATTAAAATCTAATTTAGTGTAATTAAAAGTAGTATTTAAGGTTGTATTTTTTGAAAGAAAATAATCTGCTCCAATAGTACTGTTAAACCCATTCCTTTTATTATTAAATTCACTTTCTTCATTTAAAAAAGAGGTTGTAACATTATTAATAAAATATTCACTTTTTGTATTAGCCGTAGTTATTGGGTTGCTTTGGGAATAGCTAGTATTTGTAAAAAAGTTGATAGCTTTAGATTTATGATTTAATGTTATTAAACCACCATAATAATCTTTATACCCTCCAGTTGTAGTAATTGATGCGTTTAACCCTTCATCTTTGCCCTTTTTTAAAATAATGTTAATAATTCCATTAGATGAAGCTTTAAATTTGGCTCCTGGGTTTGTTATAACTTCAATTTTTTCAATGGAACCAGCAGGGAGTGATTTTAATGCTTCATTTTTTGACATAGATGAAGTTTTACCGTTAATCATAACTGTAACTCCACCTTGTCCTCTTAATGAAATACTTCCATCCGGATCAACATTAATAGATGGTATATTATTTAATATTTCTGTAGCAGAACTACCTGCTGAAGAAATATCTCTTTCTACATTAAATATTATTTTGTTATTTTTAAATTCAACTCCTTTTTTTTCTGAAATAACTTCAATTTCATTTAAAAACTCAGTATCTATTTCCAATTCAATAGTGCCAATGTTTAAATCTCTGGTAATTGTTGAAATATTTAATTTTTTTGATTTGTAAGACAAAAATTCAACAGAGGCATAGTAATTACCTTCACTAACATCTATTGAAAAAAATCCATGTTGATTTGTAATTGCGCCACATTTAATTTGAGTAGAATCTGTGTCTTTAAAAATTATAGTAGCATCTTCAATTGGCTTTTTGGTTATAGCATCTAAAATTTTTCCTGAAACTGTGTAAATTTCACTTTTTTTCTTTTGGCTAAAAAGAAGCGTAGGAAGTATTAAGATAAGCAGTAATATTACTTTTCTCATTTAATAATTTGGTTTAATTAATTCAAAACAATTTTTTTATCATTATAAATAATGATCACTAATCTTTATTCACGATAAAAATACAAAATATTGTTAATTAACAACACTTTATGTAAATTAATTTACTGTTTATTGTTAAATTAATTATTTATAATGACTTTTATGTTAAAATTTTATTTGAAGTAACTGCAAGTGATTTATTAAATCATTGTGAGTTTTATAATGAATGCCATGAATTCCTAGTTTTTTTGCAGCTTCAGAATTTTTAAAATTATCATCAATAAAAACAGCTTTATCAGGATTTATTTGGAATTTATTTAAAATAATTTTATAAATTTTTTCAGAAGGTTTCACTATTTTTTCCTGACCAGAAACAACTACACCGTCAAATTCTTTAAAAAAAGGAAATAATTCCAACGCTTTATCCCATTTTTCAGCACTCCAATTTGTAAGTGCATAAATTTTATAATTCTCTGAAGATTTTAATTTTTTGAAGAGTTCAACATTTTCTTTAATTGGACCAGAAAACATATTTGGCCACTCTTTATAATACAAGGTAATTAAATCTTTATATTCAGGAAATTCATCAATTTTAATTTTTTCAGCTTCTTTAATTGTTCTGCCAGCATCTTGCTGCATATTCCATTCTGAAGTACAAACAGTGTTTAAAAACCATTGTACTTTTTCCTCATCATCATTAAAAATCTTTCTGTATACGTATTCAGGTTTCCAGTCTACTAAAACACCACCAAGGTCAAAAATTATTGTATCTATGTTGTTTTTCATTATAATTCGTTGTTGGTTTCTTTTTGACCGTTTTCCATTAAAAAAGCTTTAATAAAGCCATCCAAACCACCATCCATTACTGCATCAACGTTTCCAGTTTCAAAACCTGTTCTAACATCTTTTACAAGTTTGTATGGATGCATTACATAATTACGTATTTGAGAACCAAATTCAATTTTCATTTTTCCGGCTTCAATATCTTCTCTAGCTTCGTGTTGTTTTTTTAATTCAATTTCATATAATTGAGATTTTAACATTTGCAATGCTCTGTCTCTATTTTCGTGTTGCGATCTTGTTTCAGAGCAAGAAATTTGAATGCCGGTTGGTTTATGTGTTAGCTGAACTTTTGTTTCAACTTTATTTACATTTTGTCCACCAGCACCGCTACTTCTTGAAGTAATTATTTCAATATCTGCTGGGTTTATAGTTATATCAATACTATCATCAACTAATGGGTACACATAAACCGAAGCAAAAGAAGTATGTCTTTTTGCATTGCTATCAAAAGGAGAAATTCGAACTAAGCGATGTACACCATTTTCACCTTTTAAATACCCAAAAGCAAATTCACCTTCTATTTCTAACGTTACAGTTTTAATTCCAGCAACATCTCCTTCTTGAAAGTTTAATTCTTTTACTTTAAAACCTTGATTTTGGCTATACATTAAATACATACGCATTAACATTTGAGCCCAATCGCAACTTTCTGTTCCTCCAGCACCTGCTGTTATTTGTAAAACAGCACTTAAACTATCTCCTTCTTCAGAAAGCATATTTTTAAACTCTAAATTCTCAATTAAATTTATTGTTAAATTGTATTTGTTTTCCACTTCCTTTTCAGAAACTTCATCTTCTAAATAAAATTCATATAAAACAGTTACGTCCTCAAAATTGGTACTTGCATTTTCAAAATCTTCCACCCATTTTTTTTCAAGGCGAAGATTTTTCATAACAATTTCTGCTTCTCTTGGGTTGTTCCAAAAGTTAGGATTAGCTGTTTTTTCTTCCTCATTTGAAATTTCAATTTTTTTCTTGTCAATATCAAGGTAAGTTTTTAAATTGCTCAGGCGTTCCTGTAATTTATTTATGTGTTCGTTTGTTATCATTTCATGTATTAAGAAATACAAAAATAACTTTTCATTTTTAAACTATGCAAATTAATTTAATTAGTGATACTGTCACTAAACCAACAAAAGGAATGCTTGCCGCTATGATGAGCGCAAAAGTAGGGGATGATGTTTTTAAAACAGATCCAACCATAAATAAGCTACAAACAAAAATGGCCAATATGTTTGGTATGGAAGATGCGTTGTTTTTTCCATCGGGTACAATGGCAAATCAGGTAGCCATAAAATTACATACACAACCAGGTGATAGAATGTTTTGTGATAAATGGGCGCACGTTTATAATTTTGAAGGTGGTGGACCGGCATTTAATTCAGGTGTTACATCTTGTTTAATAGATGGTGAAAGAGGCATGTTTAAAGCCAAACAGCTAAGCGATATTATTTCGGGCAGTAGATCAGATATTCACACACCGTTTTCACGATTGGTTGCTTTAGAAAATACTACAAATAAAGGAGGAGGAGCTTGTTGGGATTTTGAAGAAATATTAAAAGTTAAAAAAGTTTGTGCTGAAAACTCTTTAGCATTTCATTTAGATGGTGCAAGATTATTTAATGCGTTGATTGCTAAACAGGAAACGCCCCTACAATATGGAGAAGCATTTGATACAATTTCAATTTGTTTATCAAAAGGATTAGGTGCTCCTGTTGGTTCAGTATTATTGGGTACAAAAGAACATATGGAGAAAGCGTTACGTATTAGAAAATTATTTGGGGGAGGAATGCGACAAGCTGGTTATTTGGCAGCTGCAGGAATTTATGCTTTAGATAATCATGTGGAAAGATTAGCAATTGATCATACAAGAGCTAAAATAATTGGTGTAGCATTGCAAAATTGTGAGCTTGTAAAAAATGTTGAACCAATTGAAACCAATATTGTAATTTTTAATGTTATTGATGAAATTAATGAGTATGATTTTATAGATAGATTAAATAAAGCTGGAATTTCATTGATTTCTATGGGACAAGGAAAATTGAGAATGGTAACGCATTTAGATTTTACGGAAGAAATGTTAGAAATGGTAGTGAATACTATAGAACATATTTAAAATAAAAACAATGAAAAAAATAACAATTTTTGGTCTCTTTTTAGTTTTTTTTAGCGTTGCACTATTCGCGCAATCTGAAGTAAATTTAATGCTTACCGAAATTTCAACAGCAACTTCAGCGAACAGAATAGAAAAGGATATAAAAACCTTGGTAAATTTTGGTACTCGTCATACGTTATCTGATACCATTTCAAAAACAAAAGGAATTGGTGCAGCCAGAAGATGGGTGAAATCTGCTTTTGAAGAAGTTTCTAAAAATTGTAATAATTGTTTAGAAGTTAGTTATTTAGGTGATATAGTAGTTGCTGATGGAAGAAGAATTCTTAAAGATACTAAAGTAGTAAATGTGTTGGCAATTCAAAGAGGGACAAAATATCCAAACCATTATGTTATGATGTCTGGTGATATTGATTCTCGTGTTTCAGATGCTAATAATTTTACTTCAGATTCTCCAGGAGCAAATGATAACGCAACTGGTTTAGCTGGAACTATTGAGGCTGCTAGAGTGTTGAGTAACTATAAATTTCCAGTTTCTATTATTTATGTTGGTCTTTCTGGTGAAGAACAAGGATTGTACGGAGGGAAAATTATGGCTGAATATGCTAAAAAGAATGATTGGAATATTTTGGCTGTTTTAAACAATGACATGATTGGTAATATTGAAGGAATTGATGGTGTTATTGATAATAGTACTTTTCGGGTTTTTAGTGAAGCTATTTCTATGGAAACTACTGATAGAGATAAAGCTGCAATGCGTTTTTATGGAGGTGAAATTGACGGACCTTCCCGTCAGTTGGCAAGATATATTGATAAATTAACCGATGAATATATGACCAATTTAGATGCTATTATGATTTATAGGTTAGACAGATTTGGTAGAGGAGGACATCACAGACCATTTAATGATGCTGGATTTACGGGCGTTAGAATAATGGAGACCCATGAAAATTACAATCGCCAACATCAAGATTTGAGAACTGAAAATGGTATAAATTATGGTGATGTTTTAGATGGTGTAAACTTCGAATATGCAGCAAAATTAACTGCTGTAAATAGTTTAACATTAGCATCTTTAGCTGCAGCACCTTTAGCTCCAGAAAATGTAATGATTGCTGGTGCTGTTGAACCTTCAACCCGTTTAAAATGGGATGCATCAAATGATGATAATATTATAGGATATAAAATTTATTGGAGAGATACTACTTCACCACAATGGGAGTATAGCAGATTTGTTGGTACTGTTTCAGATTATACATTGAAGAATATTGTAATTGATAATTATTTATTTGGTGTTGCAAGTGTAGGTAAAAATGGTGCAGAAAGTTTAATTCAATTTCCAAGAAAATTGATTCCAGAAGGCATGTAATTTTTGAATACTTTTTACGACTGAATTAAAAATAATTTAAAATGAAGAAAATTATATTAGTTCTACTTGTTATTGGATTTGGTATATCTGAATCTAAAGCACAATCTACTATTACTAAAAAAAATCAAATGAATAAAAAAATAGAAATTGCAACATTGGCAAATGGGTGTTTTTGGTGTACAGAAGCCATTTTTCAAAGATTAAAAGGCGTAGAGTCTGTTACTTCTGGATTTTCTGGTGGAAACATTAAAAATCCTGCGTATAGAGAAGTTATTACCGGAAGAACAGGACATGCTGAAGCTATTGAAATTAAATTTGATGCAAATATTATCTCTTTTCAGGAAATATTAGATGTGTTTTTTAGCACACATGATCCAACAACTTTAAATAAACAAGGTTATGATGTGGGTACGCAGTATAGATCAGCAATATTTTATCATTCAGAGCAACAAAAAAATAGTGCTGAAAATTTTATAACTGAACTTAATAATGCAAATGTTTTTGAAACTAAAATTGTTACAGAAGTAACTAAATTTACATCGTTCTATAAAGCAGAAGATTACCATCAAAATTATTATAACAATAATAAAACGCAAGGTTATTGTATGGCTGTAATCAACCCAAAATTAGAAAAATTCATTAAAAAATACAAGGCAAAGTTAAAAGACTAAAAATTTGGCATTCTAATTGTATGAAGTCTATTAAACAATTATTTATGCAAAAAAAATACAAATTACTTTTATTAAGTATTCTATTTGATGCTATTGGAATGTTATCATTTGTTGTGCCATTTATAGGTGAAGCATTTGATGTTATATGGGCACCAGTTTCAGCTTTCTTAATTTATAAAATGTATAAAGGTACCGAAGGTAAAATAGGGGGTATTATTTCATTTATAGAAGAAGCAGGTATTTTTGGTACAGATTTTTTACCAACATTTACGCTTACTTGGATTTATAAATTTATTCTAAAGAAAGATAAGAAAGAAATTAAACCTCTTTAAAAAAACGTTTAAAACCCATTCTTAATAACATTTTTTTTGTAAAAAAATTCCAAAAGAATTTAAATTGACCAAAGCATAACCCCACAAATGGAAGTGTAATTTGATAAATTAAAAATATTAAAATTATTCTAACAGGCCAAAACAACCAAGGGTTTGTTGTTTCATATTCTAATCCTATAAACTCTGTTAAAGGTCTTGCTATCCAGGCCGCAAAAGACCCGTTTATTGAAAAAACAATTAGTATTAGTAGAACTTGAAAGTTTGATTTTAATCCCCAACGTTTTTTTAATTTTTCCATTTAAATAAATTTCTGCGCAAAAATACATTTAAATTTTAAATAGAAAATTTTTCATAAAAAAAGGTCAAGATTTTCTCTTGACCTTTTAATTCATTTCTTAATTTTTTATTTTCCAAAAAGTCCTCCTAATAATCCGCCAAGTCCACCTTTCTTCTTGTTGCTACCAGTAGCCATTCCAATTAAATCATCAATTACACTTCCATCACCATCAGCATCTAATATTTTTGTAATTAGACTTTGTTCTTGTTGAGCTCCACCACCAAGAAGTCCACCTAGTAAATCTCCAATTCCATTACCATCATTCACATTTTTAGAACGTTTTTCTTTTCCTAAATAAGCCATAACAAAGGGAGCAGCCATTTGTAATAAGTTCATAACAGAATTAACATCCATTCCACTTTTTTTACTAACAGCATTTGCAACATTTTGTTGTTTTCCTCCAAAAACGTGTCCTAAAATGCCGGCACCATCACTCAATACATCACTATTTCCAAGCAATCCTCCTAAATTATCTAATAAACTTCCGTCGTGTTTTCCAGATAATGCTCCCAATAAACCTTCTGCTCCTTGAGGAGTAGAAGCATTATTTTTCATTGCACCTAATATTAAAGGTAAAGCTGCTGATAAAGCTGAAGCTGTTTTAGCTTTGTCTTGTCCAAGCTGTGAACTAGCATTGTTAACTAATGTTTTTCCTAAGTCACTGTTTAATAAATCTAATAATCCTGCCATTTTTTTGTTTTAATAAATTAATTACTAAATATAATATTTTATTTTTATGACACAATAAAAATTTAAATGTCACATTATATAAATAATGTATAAGTTTGTAAAAAAATTTTATTCAACTAAAAATTAATTTAAAATATAGAAATTATGAAAAAAGTTATTATTGCAATGGTTTTATTTGCAAGTGTTATGTTTAGCGTTCAATCTCAAAATATAGCAAGAAATGCACTAGGTCTAAGATTAGGAGATAATAATGGGTTTGGAACTGAAATTTCATATCAAGGTGAACTTTCTGAATACAATAGGATAGAAGTTGATTTAGGGTATAGAAGTCAAGGAATTGAAAATTCAAATGATAAAAATAATGCATTTAAATTAACAGGTTTATATCAGTGGGTTTGGAATATTGATGGCGGATTTAATTGGTTTGCTGGTTTTGGTGGAGGAATAGGTGATAGATCAACTGATGGTTTTTTTGTTAATGCAGACGGTGTAGTTGGTATTGAGTATGATTTTGATTTTCCATTGTTAATATCACTTGATTTTAGACAAGAATTTGGTTTGACAGGTGATTATGATGGATCTGATATTGCACTTTCACTAAGATATCAATTTTAAATAGTTATAAATTAAAAGTTTAAAAAGCACTCTAAGTGCTTTTTTTTTGCTCAAAATCTAAAAAATATCATTGGTTTTTCTATCTTTCCATAAATTTAAATTCAATAAATGAAAAAAATAGCATTGCACTGGCAAATTATTCTTGGAATGGTTTTGGGAGTTTTAATTGGTTTATTAATGACTCAATTTGAGGGAGGTAAAGAAATTGTTCAGGATTGGATTAAACCATTTGGTACAATTTTTATCAATTCATTAAAATTAATAGCTGTACCATTAATTTTAGCATCACTTATAAAAGGTGTGTCAGATTTGAAGGATATATCAAAGCTATCTAAAATGGGGAGTAGAACAATTGGTTTGTATTTAGTAACAACAGTTATAGCAGTTTCTATTGGGTTGTTATTGGTAAATGTTATTCAACCGGGTAATTCAATTTCAGAAGAAACTAGACTAGAGTTAGTAGCAAATTATAGTGGAGATGCTGCAAAATATTCTGAAGAAGCATTTAAGCAAAAGGAAACAGGACCTTTACAGGCTCTTGTAGATATAGTTCCTGAAAATATTTTTGGGGCAGCTTCAGAAAATAAAAATATGCTACAGGTAATCTTTTTTGCTATATTTTTTGGGATTGGATTGATTTTAATTCCTGAAAAGAAATCAAAATCTGTAAAAAAATTCTTTGATGGTTTTAATGAAGTCATTTTGAAAATGATTGATTTAATAATGTTGGCGGCTCCGTTTGGTGTATTCGCTTTATTAGCTGCATTAGTGGTAGAATCTCCAAGTATTGATTTATTTAAAGCCCTAATTTGGTACGCATTTACTGTTGTTTTCGGTTTAATTTTAATGATTGGTTTTTATAATTTATTGGTTTGGTTGATTACTAAAAAAGACCCATCTACTTTTTTTAAAGGGATTTCACCAGCCCAATTATTAGCTTTTTCAACAAGTAGTAGTGCAGCAACTTTACCTGTTACAATGGAGCGTGTAACGGAACATTTAGGCGTTGATGAAGAAGTAAGTAGTTTTGTTTTACCAATAGGGGCTACAATAAATATGGATGGTACAAGTTTATATCAAGCTGTTGCAGCTGTTTTTATAGCACAAGCATTTGGAATGGATTTATCATTGGGTGTTCAGTTAGGCATTATTGTTACGGCTACTTTGGCAAGTATTGGTTCTGCTGCAGTTCCAGGTGCAGGAATGGTAATGTTAGTAATTGTTTTAGGACAGGCTGGAATTCCAGAAGCTGGATTGGCATTAATTTTTGCCATTGACAGACCTTTGGATATGTGTAGAACAACAGTTAATGTAACTGGAGACGCATCAGTTTCAATGATTGTAGCCAAATGGCTAGGTAAACTTCATGAGCCTAAAATTAAAGATTGGGATGATGATTATCCTAAAATATAATATTAAAGAATTTCAAGGGAAAAGCTATATAATTTTTATCCTTAACTTTTTTCATAATTTTATAACAATTATTTCTATTGTTAGAAATATAAACTGAATCAAGTTGAGGATGATGTTTTTAAATGTAAAATAACTTCTTTTTTATAAAAAGCGCCCTTTTAATTCTTCTGAAGGAATTATACAAGAATCTTTTTTTCCAAACCATTTATAGCGATTTTTAGAAATAAGCATATAAATTGTATCTCTTATAAAAGTTGGTATAATTGAAAAAATGGATAAAAATTGATATCCGTTAGAAAAATGTTTTGTTATTTTTAAAATTGCTGTAGATTTTTCAAAAAGAGTTTCATTTTCAATTAAAATTATGGAATTTAAATTATTTTTTTTTGAATTGTGCTGTAACAAAATTTCTTTTGCAGCGTCTGATTGTAGTGAGGCAAATAAAAAATGTTTCTTTTTGTCGTTTTTAATTATGAAATTAATTGATGAATTACATAAATTACAAACGCCATCAAATAAGATAACAGATTTTCCTTCAAAATTGTTCATAGAGTAAAATTACATTATTTAATTAAATCAGGTTTTAACATAAAATTAGTAATAACTCTCAATATCAATTTTTAATTTCGTTATAAAACAACAACCAAATGATTAAGATTGAAAAACTTCATAAATCATATCCAATAGGAAAAGATTCACTTCATGTTTTAAAAGGTTTAGATTTACACATAAAAGAAGGCGAATTTGTTGCCATTATGGGATCTTCAGGATCTGGAAAATCAACACTATTAAATATTGTAGGTTTATTAGATGGTCATGATTCAGGTAATTATTATTTAAATGGTCAATTGATTGAAAATTTAGATGAAAAGAAGGCTGCAATTCTTAGAAATAAATTTTTAGGATTTGTTTTTCAGTCATTTAACTTAATTACTTATAAAAATGCACTTGAAAATGTTGCACTTCCTTTATATTATCAAGGAATGGGAAGAAAGGAGCGTAATGAAAGAGCTTTACATTTTTTAGATAAAGTTGGTTTAAAAGATAGAGCTGATCATTTACCTAGTGAACTGTCAGGTGGTGAAAAACAACGTGTTGCCGTTGCAAGAGCTTTGGTTACAAATCCAAAAGTAATTTTGGCAGATGAGCCTACTGGAGCTTTAGATTCTACAACATCTCATTCTGTTATGGAATTATTAAAAGAAATTAATAGAGAAGGAATGACCGTTTTTGTAATTACACATGAAGAGGATATTGCTGAAGAAACAGATAGAATTGTTCGTTTAAAAGATGGAGTAATTATAAGTGATGAGAAAGTACTAAAAAAATCAAAAGTATAAGCTATGTTTGATTTAGATCGTTGGCAAGAAATATTCCAAACAATTAGTAAAAATAAGTTGAGAACTATTCTATCTGGCTTTACTATTGCCTTTGCAATATTATTATTCACATTGTTATTTGGAATTGGTAACGGATTAAAACACACATTTGAAAAACAATTTGCTGGAGATTCTCAAAATTCAGTTTATATTAATTCTGGAAGTACAACAAAACCCTATAAAGGTCTTCAAAGCGGAAGACAAATTCAGTTTAGAAATGAGGACTCTAAATTTATAAATGAAAAATTTTCAGGTGAAATTCAATTTTTTAGCCCAAATATTCAACGTAATATGCAGGCAATTTATAAAGGAGAACAAAATAGATATAATGTAAGAGGTGTTTATCCAGATTATCAACCTTTAGAATCTGCAGTTATACAAGATGGTAGATTTTTAAGCTATATTGATATAAAAAGAAGAGCTAAAGTTATTGCTATAGGACGATTAGTTGAAGAAGATTTATTTGGAGCAAAAAGCGCTTTGGGTAAAAATATAAATCTTGATGGAATATCATACAAAGTAGTTGGTGTATTTAATGATCCAGGAGGAGATAATGATGAACGATACATTTATGCACCTTTTACAACAATTCAAGGAATGTATAAACCAAATGATGAAGTAGATTATTTTGGATTGACATTTAATTCTAAACTAAGTGTTGATGAAGCTTTAGCATTTAGTAATCTGCTAACCAAAGTTTTAAAAGAAAAACATAATATAGACCCAAGAGATCAATCTGCTATACGAGTGAGAAATTACGCTGAAGGGACCAAGAATGTGCAACAATTTATGACAGTTTTAAATGTAATTATTTTATTTATTGGAATAGGAACTTTGATTGCTGGAATTATTGGTATTAGTAATATTATGGTATACATAGTAAAGGAGCGTACCAAAGAATTGGGAATTAGAAAAGCTTTAGGAGCAACACCAAAATCAATTATTGGAATGATTTTAATGGAATCTATTTTTATTACTGCACTTGCTGGTTATACAGGATTAATGATTGGAGTTTTTGCACTCAGAGCACTTGGGGATAGTTTAGAAAAGTATTTTATTATAAATCCAAGTGTTGAAACATATGTAGTAGTTGGCGCTACTATAATATTGATTATAGCAGGAACAATTGCGGGTTATATTCCAGCAAAAAGAGCAGCAAGTATTAAACCAATTGTAGCACTAAACGACGAATAATATGATTAAATTTTTATTTGATACAGATACCTGGCAGGAAATTTACAGTAGTATTCGAAAAAATAAAATGCGAACTGGAATTACTATTATTGGAGTAATGTGGGGTATTTTTTTGTTAGTTGTTTTATTAGGTGCTGCAAAAGGAGTTGAAAATAATTTCAATAGATTATTTGGTGATTTTGCAACCAACAGTGTTTTTGTTTGGGCACAACAAACTAGTAAACCATTTAAAGGTTTTCAAGAAGGCAAAGGATTGACTCTTAAAATGTCTGATATAGAAAGTATTAGAAATGAAATAAAAGGATTAGAATTTGTAGTTCCTCGCCATCAAACTCAGGGATTAGCTGTAAATCAATTTAAATCTGGTAATTTTGGTGTTTTTGGAGATTATCCAGAGTTTGATAAAGTTCAAAAAAGAAATTTAATATATGGACGTTTTATAAATGACAATGATATTTTAGAAAAGAAAAAGGTTTGTGTAATAGAAGAGGAAATTTACAAGCAATTATTTGATAAGGATGTATACCCTATAGGTACTTATATTAAAATTAATGATATTAATTATAATGTTGTTGGAATGTATAAAGAAGGTCAAGTTGGAACAGGTGGACCTCAAGGTAATATTCATATTCCATTCACAACATTTCAACAAGTTTATAATAGAGGAGACAGTATAGGATGGATGATGATTACTGGACAACCTGAATTTGATATAACACAAATTGAAGCAGATATAAAATTATTATTAAAAACTTTGCACAAAGTACATCCAAAAGATAACAGAGCATTTGGAAGTTTCAATTTAGGAAAAGAAATAGCTAAAGTGACAGGTTTTATTACTGGTATGCAATTTTTAACCTGGTTTGTAGGTATTGCAACTTTAATTGCCGGTGTTTTTGCAATTGGAAATATTTTATTAATTACAGTTAAAGAACGTACCAAAGAAATTGGTATTAGAAGAGCATTAGGTGCAAAGCCTTGGGAAATAAAGAGACAAATAATAATGGAGTCTGTATTTTTAACAACTATTGCAGGAGCTTTAGGAATTATTTTTGGAGGGCTAGTACTTATGATTATTGATGCTACATTAGGGCAAGGAGATGAACCTGCTTTAACAAACCCAACTGTTGATATTCCAGTAATATTAATTGCCGCAGCAACATTAATTATATTGGGAACTTTAATTGGTTTAATTCCTGCTCATAAGGCGGTAAGTATTAGGCCAATAGAAGCTTTAAGAGAAGAATAAATTACATAAATTAATTTGTTAAACTTATTAATTTGAAATAAATAAATAAAAAATAAATTGAAAATCAATACTAATGAAAAAAACTATAATTTTTGGATCAATTGCAGTTGCGTTAATAGCTATTTTACTTTGGTTCGGCGCAAAAAATAGTAAATCACCAATTCAATATGAAACAGAAAAACCATTTAAAACAAATATTGTTAGAAAAACGGTTGCAACTGGAAAGGTAATTCCTTTAGAAGAAGCTGAAATAAAGCCTAAAGTTTCAGGAATTATTGAAGAAATATTTGTTGAAGAGGGAGCAGTAGTTAAAGTTGGAGATTTAATAGCAACCATTAGAGTTGTTCCAAATGTAGCTTCATTAAATAGCGCTCAAGGATCTGTAAAGACTTCTCAATTAAGATATGATAATTCAAAAACTTTGTATGAAAGAAATAAAACATTATTTGAGAAAGGAGTTGTGTCGCGTCAAGAATTTGAAGCTACAGAATTAAATTTTAATAGTGCCAAGCAGGACTTAAATAATGCTCAAAATAATTTAGATATTATTAAAAAAGGATCGGCAGCAGGTATGGGAAAAACAGCTAATACTTATGTTAAAGCTGAAATTTCAGGAACAATATTGGAAATTCCTGTTCGCAAAGGAAATCAAGTAATTGAAAGTAATACTTTCAATGCCGGAACAACGATTGCAACAATAGCCGATATGACTAAAATGATTTTTGAAGGAAAAGTTGATGAAGCGGAAGTAGGCAAAATTAAAAATGGAACTGTTTTAGAAGTTTCATTAGGTGCAATAGAAAAGAAAAAGTATCCTGCAAAATTAAATTTTATTGCCCCAAAAGGGACTGAAGAAAATGGAGCTGTACAATTTAAAATTAAAGGTGATGTTACATTAGATGACGAATTCTTTGTTAGAGCAGGTTATAGTGCAAATGCAGATATTGTATTAGAAAAGAAAGATAGTGTTTTATCAATTAAAGAAGCGTTATTACAGTTCGACAAAAAAACAGAGTTACCTTATGTTGAAATTAAAACTGGCGATCAGCAATTTGAAAGAAGAGATGTTGAATTAGGAATATCAGATGGTATCAATGTAGAAATTTTATCAGGAGTTACTATAAATGATGAAATTAAAATTTGGAATAAAACCTCTAAAAAAGAAGAAGACGAAGAAAATAATTAAGAAATAATATTTCTTTAAATTTTAAAGCGTTTTAATTTATATTAAAACGCTTTTTTTGTATATTTAGACAGATACTTATTAAAAATTAATTGTCTAATAATGGAAGTTTATGATTTTTATCAGACATAAATTGTTTAAAAAGTATGAACTTTATATAATTAAATTTTAAAAGCATATAGCGTATGGAAAGTCAGATATTATTCTTAAGTGATTTAAACTTCAATTTGGATGTTTGGAAAAGAGAATTAAAGTTTCAAGAGAGTGAAATGGATTATTTTGAGGAAAAGTTAGAACATATTGCAATTCGTGATTTAGGGAAAGAGGTTATGATTCGGCTTGAAGGGTTTCAAAATAAAATAATTCGTGAGCGTGAAGTAATGGGTCATTTAAGACATAGGATAAGAATGAAAAAACGTGAATTAGCTCAGGCTAAAGTTGATAGTAAACCTGAAATTCTTTTTCACGAAAAGCAAATAACTTTAAAAGAAGAAATGAAAACGTTTGTTAAAATGCATTATGACTTAAAAGAAGATATGATGGATTTTTTCCTTAAATATTTATAAAAAAAGAGCCGCTATAGCGGCTCTTTTTTTATTTAAATTGGTTGGAAACAATTTCTGCTTTTCTATTTTCAGAATAGTCGTAAAAACCTTCTCCAGATTTTATACCTAATTTACCAGCTTGCACCATATTTACTAATAATGGACAAGGCGCATATTTTGGATTCTTAAAACCGTCATACATTACGTTTAAAATTGATAGACAAACATCCAAGCCTATAAAATCTGCTAATTGAAGCGGGCCCATTGGATGTGCCATTCCTAATTTCATAACTGTGTCTATTTCATAAACACCAGCAACACCATTATATAAGGTTTCAATAGCTTCATTAAGCATTGGCATTAATATTCTATTGGCAACAAAACCAGGATAATCATTAACTTCCACAGGCACTTTTTGTAAGCTTTCTGAAAGTTGCATTATGGTTTTCATTGTTTCGTTTGATGTGCTATATCCTCTTATTATTTCAACCAATTTCATCATTGGAACTGGATTCATAAAATGCATTCCTATAACTTTTTCTGGTCTTTTTGTTACTGAAGCAATTTTTGTAATAGAAATTGAAGATGTATTAGAAGCTAAAATTGTATTTTCTGAGGCAGCTTCATCTAATTGTTTAAAAATATTTAGTTTTAAATCTATATTTTCAGTGGCTGCTTCAACAACCAAATCGCATTTTTTTACACCTTCAGCAATAGATATATACGTTGATATATTACTAATAGTTTTATTTTTAATTTCTAAAGTAATTTTTTCTTTATCAATTAATCTGTCTAAATTTTTAGAAATTGTAGAAATTCCTTTATTTAAGGCTTCTTGTGAAATGTCAATTAAATGAACATTATAATTATTTTGAGCGAATACATGTGCAATTCCATTGCCCATTGTACCAGCTCCAATAACAGCTATATTTTTCATACGTTATAATTAGATAGTTAATTTTCCTTTTAAATAAGTTATGGCTTGTCCACTCATTTCTACTCTTTCACCTAAAAAGTTGCATTTTAAATAGCCACCTCTTTTAGAAAGTTGCAAGGCAACCATTTCATTTTTTTGCAATTTTTGTGCCCAAAAAGGAATAAGCATAGAATGTGCTGACCCTGTTACGGGATCTTCATTTATGCCAATTTTTGGAGCAAAAAAACGTGAAACAAAATCTACGGTTTTACCTTTGGATGTTACAATTATATCATCTTCATTTAATTGAAGTAATAGATTAAAATTTGGGTGAAGGTTTTTAATAATTTCCTCATTTTCAACCTCAACCAATAATTTATGAGTGAATTTAAAGCAATTTAATATTGGTACATTAAGTGCTTTATTTAATAATTTTGATGTTTCTATTTTTTCAACTTTATCAGCGGGAAAATTTAAGGTATACCAATCTTGGTTTTTGTAAACTGTTAAAATTCCTCTTTTAGAACTAAATTCAATAGAATTTGTTGCGTAATTTAATTCAGAAAAAATAATATGTGCTGCCGCAAGTGTTGCATGTCCACATAAATCAACTTCACAAGAAGGAGTAAACCATCTAATTTCAAATTGATGTTTATTTTGAACAAAAAATACAGTTTCAGATAAATTATTTTCTTCAGCAATGGATTGCATTAGTTCTTCTGAAATCCAAGTTTTTAGAGGAATTACAGCAGCTGGATTTCCTTTAAAAATTTCATTATTGAATGCGTCAACCTGAAAAATATTCATACTAAAAATCTTTAATAATCATATGGGCAACTCTTAATGCTTCAGTCCCTTGTTCTAAAGTAACAATAGGAGTTGTATTATTATTAATAGCATCAGCAAAAGTTTCCAATTCATCTAAAATAGCATTATTACCTTGTACTGTAGGGTTTTCAAAATAGATTTGCTTTTTAATACCTTCAGCATTCTGTAAAATCATGTCAAAATCTCCTGGGTTTTTAGGTGCATCTTGCATTTTTACTACTTCAGTAGCTTTTTCAAAAAAATCAACAGCTATATATGCATCTCTTTGAAAAAAGCGAGATTTACGCATGTTCTTCAAGGAAATTCTGCTTGCCGTTAAATTGGCAACGCAACCATTTTCAAATTCAATACGTGCATTTGCAATGTCAGGAGTTTCACTTAGTATAGAAACGCCACTTGAATTGATGCTTTTTACTTTTGATTTTACTACGCTTAAAATAATGTCAATATCATGTATCATTAAATCCAACACAACTGGCACATCAGTTCCCCGAGGATTGAATTCAGCTAATCTATGAGTTTCAATAAACATTGGATTTTGGATAGAGTCTTTAACAGCGGTAAATGCAGGATTAAATCGCTCAACATGTCCCACTTGTCCTTTTACATTGTACTTTTTGGAGAGTTCAATTAACTGCTCAGCCTCTTCAATAGTTTTAGTAATTGGTTTTTCAATAAAAATATGTTTACCTTTTTCAATGGCTTCTTTAGCGCAATCAAAATGTGATAGAGTAGGTGTTACAATATCAATTACATCAACAGCATCTAGTAATTCTTGAATTGTATTAAATGATTTATATCCGAATTCTGCTTCAACTTTTTCAGCATTCTCTTTTATAGGATCATAAAAACCAACTAATTCATATTTATTGGATTGATTTAATAATTTTAAATGTATTTTTCCAAGATGTCCAGCACCTAAAACTCCTGCTTTTAGCATAATAAGACTATTTATTTTTAATGTTAACAAAAGTAAGAATCTTTGAGCATTTATTCCTATTTTTAGCCTTTCAAATTTAATTATTTAGTGAAGGATACCCACAAACATCAAGGACTTAGAAATCAATTAGTAAAAATAATTTCGGAAAAAGGAATTTCTGATAAAAATGTTTTAAAAGCAATTGCAGCTGTGCCAAGACATTTATTTATGGATTCTGGTTTTGTTGATTTTGCATATCAAGATAAGGCATTTCCAATAGGAGCTGATCAAACTATTTCGCAACCTTATACTGTGGCGTATCAAACTGAATTATTAGAAATTAAGTCCACTCATAAGATTTTAGAAATTGGAACTGGTTCTGGTTATCAAACAGCAGTTTTAATTGAAATGGGAGCAAAGGTTTATACTATTGAGAGACAGCAGGAATTGTTTAAAAAAACAAAATTGTTTTTACCAAGACTTCATTATAAACCAAAAAAAATGGTTTTTGGCGATGGTTATAAAGGATTACCAGAAGATGCACCTTTTGATGGGATTATTGTAACCGCAGGGGCTCCTTTTGTACCTAATCCATTATTGTCTCAATTAAAAGTAGGAGGCAAGTTAGTTATACCAATAGGTGAGGATGAGCAAGTTATGACTTTATTTATTAGAACAAGTGATAAAGATTTTGAAAAGCATGAACTTGGGAAATTTAAATTTGTTCCCATGTTGAAAGAACGAAATTAAATATAAAAAAACTCCTATTTTATTTAAAATAGGAGTTTTTTTATTGAATCTTTTATTCTTGAAACCTTGTCCAGTATTGTGTTCTTCCAATTAAGGCAAAACCAATGTAGCCTCTAACCTTTAGTTTATTATTATTTTCTAAAGTGATATAACATTTATATTCTTTACCTGTTTTTGGATCTAATATTTTAGCATTATTCCATTCATCATCATCTTTAGATAAACCATCAATAATAATCATACCTTTAACGGGTTTGTTTTTGTTATCTCCTTTACATAAATCACAAATTTTATCCTCTTTTCCTTTTTCTAATACTTGTAAAATTTTGGCGAACGCCTTTCCTTTAACATTATATATTTCTACAATAGATTTTTCTAATCCAGTTTCATCATCAATTGTTTTCCATTTTCCAAAAATTGATTGAGCATTACTTGTGAAGGATATAAACAAACCAAGTAATATTAGCGTAAGAACATTTTTTTTCATTTTTATTAAATTTAATTATTAATCATATTTTGCATTCCATTTTCCTTGAACCTTTAAAACTTGTTCAATAACGTCTCTTACACAGCCAAATCCACCTTTAAAATGTGAAATATATAAGGAAATATCATGTATTTCTGGAGCAGCATCTTTAGGGCAACAAGGCAAAGCAACTTTTTTCATAACTGGATAATCTGGTATATCATCACCCATATATAATATTTCAGAAGGCTTTAATTTTTTTAATGTAAGGTATTCTTCAAATTGAATCATTTTTTGGTGAGTGCCTAAATAAATATCTTGAATACCCAAACCAGCTAATCTAGACCTTACACCTTCATTTGAACCACCAGATATAATACAAATATTATACCCTAAATCAATTGCTGTTTTTAAAGCATAACCATCCTTAATATTCATAGCTCTTGTTAACTCACCAGTAGTTGAAATATGCACCATTCCATTTGTTAAAACACCATCAACATCAAACATAAATGTTGTAATTTGGGGCATAATTTCTTTATAGCTTTTACTCATATGATTGTATTATAAAATCAGTAAGCAATGTATAAATTTCTTTTTGATTTTTGAGTAATAATATTTTGTGTTTTTCAATAGTTTTTGTGTCATTTCTTCTTGCTGGGCCTGTTTGTGCTTCAAAAGGTAAAATCTCATCAATTTTAGACGCCGTTTCAAGAATCAAAGGTTTTAATATGTCAAATGGTACGTTAGTTTTAAAGCAAATATCATTCCCAATTTTGTACATATAATTTACAAAATTGTTTACAAAAACCGCAGCAACATGTAAATGTTGACGTTGATCAGAATTTATAACATATATTTTTTTTGAAATTCCAGAAGCTAATTCAGATAATAATTTTAAATCCTCCTCATTTTCAGCTTCTAAACAAGCAGGAATTGTAGAAAAGTCAATATTTCTATCTTTTGAAAAAGTTTGTAAAAAATACATAACTCCTTTTTTTGAATTTGATTTTAATTCATTTAATGAAGTACCTCCTGATGTATGTAAAACTAATGCAGTTGGAAAATTTAATTTTGAAGAGATTGCTGAAATGGCATTATCAGAGACGCATAAAATATAAATATCAGCTTTCTTTAATTCACTTAAATTATCTGTAATTTCAATCTTATTTTTTAAATATTCAATTTTTTCAATACTTCTATTATATACTTGAACTAAGTTAATAGCTTTATTATTTAACAATTTTGCAGTTAAAAGAGAGCCTAAATTTCCAGCGCCAAGTAATACAATTTTAATCATAGCACGAAGATACTTTAAATGAAGTATAAAAAAAATTCCGTCTTTATAAAAAGACGGAATTTTTAATGTTTATTTATGAATAATAAATTATCCTCTTAATGCAGCTTGTGCAGCAGCTAAACGTGCAATTGGCACACGGAAAGGAGAACAAGATACATAATCCATACCAGATCTATGACAGAATTCAACTGAACTAGGTTCACCACCATGTTCACCACAAATACCAATTTTGATACTTGGACGAGCAGCTTTACCTTTTTCACATGCCATTTCAACTAATTGTCCAATACCTTCTTGATCTAATACTTGGAAAGGATCGTGTTTTAAGATACCTTTTTCAATATAGATAGGTAAGAATTTACCAGCATCATCTCTAGAATATCCGAATCCCATTTGTGTTAAATCGTTTGTTCCAAAAGAGAAGAATTCAGCGTGTTCAGCAATTTTATCAGCAGTTAAACAAGCACGAGGAATCTCAATCATTGTTCCTACTAAGTAATCAACTTCTACACCTTTTTCAGCAAATACAGCAGCAGCAACCTCACGGATGATGTTTTCTTGCATTTTAAACTCTTGCATAGTACCAATTAAAGGAACCATGATTTCTGGTTTAGGGTTAAATCCTTTAGCTTTTAAATCACAAGCAGCTTCAATAATTGCACGTGCTTGCATTTCTGTAATTTCAGGGTATGTATTTCCTAAACGACAACCTCTATGACCTAACATTGGGTTAAATTCGTGTAAAGATTCAACTTTAGTTTTCACTAACTCAACATCAACACCTAATCTTTCAGCCATTTCAATTTGAGAAGCAGTATCGTTTGGAGTAAATTCGTGTAATGGTGGATCCAATAAACGAATTGTAACACCATATCCATCCATTGCTTCAAGAATTCCGTAGAAATCTTCACGTTGAATAGGTAATAATTTAGCCAATGCATTTTTACGTCCTTCAACATCTTCAGCAAGAATCATTTCACGGATTGCCCAGATACGATCTCCTTCGAAGAACATATGCTCTGTACGACAAAGTCCAATACCTTTTGCTCCAAAATCACGAGCAGCTTGTGCATCATCAGGAGTATCAGCATTTGTACGAACGTACATACGTGTATTTTTTTCAGCTAATTCCATTAATTTAGCAAAGTCACCATCTAATGTAGCAGTCATAGTATCAACTTTTCCATCATATACTACACCTGAAGTACCATCTAATGAAATAAAATCACCTTCTTTATATACAACACCATTAACAGTCATTGAATTTGATGAAACAAGTACACCTGCAGCAGAAGAAATACAACATTTACCCATACCACGAGCAACTACAGCTGCGTGAGAAGTCATACCACCACGTTCAGTAAGAATACCTTCAGCAGCATACATTCCTTTTAAATCTTCAGGAGAAGTTTCACGACGAACTAAAATTACTTTTTTACCATCAGCAGCCCATTTTTCAGCAACATTTGCAGAAAAAACAACTTGACCTGTTGCAGCACCTGGAGATGCAGGAAGTCCTTTAGATATTACTTTTGCAGAAACTAAAGCGTCTTGATCAAATACTGGGTGCAATAATTCATCTAATTTATTAGGTTCTTGACGTAATACAGCAGTTTTTTCGTCAATAAGACCTTGCTCTAACATATCAACTGCCATTTTTACCATTGCAGCACCAGTACGTTTACCATTACGAGTTTGAAGCATCCAAAGTTTACCTTCTTGAATTGTAAACTCCATATCTTGCATATCTTTGTAATGATCTTCAAGTTTTTGTTGTGTTTCGTTAAGTTCTTTGTATAATGAAGGCATTACTTCTTCTAAAGAAGGGAAGTTTTTAACTCGGTTTTCTTCTGAAGTACCATTTCGTTCAGCCCAACGTTTAGATCCAATTGTAGTAATTTCTAATGGAGTACGTACACCAGATACAACATCTTCACCTTGTGCATTTACTAAATATTCACCATTAAATTGGTCTTCACCAGTTGCAGCATCACGAGAGAAACAAACTCCTGTTGCAGAAGTATCACCCATATTACCATATACCATTGCTTGTACATTTACAGCAGTACCCCATTCAGAAGGAATGTTTTCCATTCTTCTGTAAAGAATAGCTCTTTCAGTATTCCAAGAGTCGAATACAGCACAAACAGAACCCCAAAGTTGATCCCAAGGGTTTGTTGGGAAGTCAACACCTGCGTGTTCTCTAATTACACCTTTATAACCTTCAACAAGATCTTTAAGATCTTCAACAGTTAATTCAGTATCAATTTTATAACCTTTAGCTTCTTTTAATTTGTCAAGAATAACCTCAAAAGGGTTGTGGTGTCCTTCTTCAGCTTCAACACCCATAACAACATCACCATACATATGTATGAAACGACGATAAGAATCGTAAGCAAATTTTGCATTACCTGATTTTTCAGCAATAATTTTTACAGTTTCGTCATTCATACCTAAGTTAAGAACTGTATTCATCATACCTGGCATTGAAGCACGAGCACCTGAACGAACAGATAATAATAAAGGAAAAGAACCATCTTTTGGGTCAAATTTTGCACCCATGATAAGTTCAGTAGCTTTAACAGCTTCTTCAACTTGTTCTTTTATTACTTCAACCACAGCATCTTTACCATAAAGATTGTATTCTGTACAAACTTCAGTAGTAATTGTAAATCCAGCAGGAACAGGTATTCCAATTAAACTCATTTCTGCAAGGTTAGCTCCTTTACCTCCTAAAAGGTTTTTCATAGTGCTATTTCCATCTGCAGTTTTACCTCCAAATTTGTATACTCTTTTTTTTCCTTCCATTGTAATTATACTTTTATTTATTATGTAATTTTAATTTTTACGAGGGCACAAATTTATGTAATTTCCACCTAATCTTGTATGATTTATATCATTGATTTTTAGCACGAAAACGATTTAGATGAAAATATTTTAACTTATTTACTATATAAAAAGTAAGGTTTTCATAAAATAACTACATTTATTGTATCATTTTCCACTTAAAATTCTTGACTTAATAATTCACCTGATAGTTGCAAAATTAATAATTCTGCATTTTTTGCAACATATGTAGCATTATTTAAATTAGATTGTGCATTCAACAAATTTATTTGTGCTTGTCTAAACTCAATGGATGTTATTTGTCCTAATTTGAACTGTTCTTCTGTTCTAGTGAAGTTACGTTGGTTAGTAATAACATTCTTTTCTTCAACTTGTACTATAAAAAGGGAATTATTATATATTTCTAATGCATTTGCAATTGATCTTTCAATACTAGTTTCAATTTGTTCTTTTTGAATTTGAAGGTTATCTGCTACAATTTTAGAATTTTCTATTCTTGTTTTTGTTGTACCTCCATCAAATACATTCCAATTTAAACTTAAACCGGCATTTAATCCTTTAGATAATTGATTGGCATAGATAAAGGTTGCATCATTATCTGATTTGTTGAAACCATAAGAACTATTGAAACTTAAGGTTGGCAGTAAGTCTGATTTGTTAATTTGAATATCAAATTTATTCAACTGTATATTTTTTTCTAACTTTTGAATAGCTACATTATTAACTTTTGCTTTATTAAATAAGCTTTGAAGCTCAAATAAATGATTAAATGATGTTTTTGTTTCTACAGAAAAATTTATTGAAATATTTCTCCCAAGTAATAAATTCAAATCTCTTTTGGAGTTCGCTAATAACCGTTGAATATTAATAAATTGAATACTATCATTATTAACATCAACTTCAGCATTTAATAACTGTAGTTTTGTGGTTTGTCCGTACTCAAAAGCATAATTAGCTCTTTTTAAGCGTTGTTTTGAGATATTTAATGATTCTGAAATAATGTCACTATCTTCTGTTAAACGGGCAACTTCATAATACATTGCAAATATTTGAAGTAATGAATTTTCAATAATATCCTTAACCTCAAGTTCTGATAAATTTTGAGATTGTTGCAATTTTTTATAATTATAAGATCTTCCAAAACCATCAAAAATGGTGTAATTTAAACCAATACTTGCATTTATATTTTTTGATTCAGCACTTTCAACTTTAGAAATTGTTCCATTTTGAAGTGTGTTTTCTGTATTGTTATTATTGTAATTAGCGCCTGTTGAAGCTATTACTTTTGGAAGATAACCACTGTTAAAAACACTTGCATTATTTTCAGCAATTTTTTGATTGTTCTTAGCAATTAAAATGCCGTAATTATTTTCTAAAGCAAGTTTAACAGCCTCTTTTTTAGTAATTTGCTCTTGTGAAAAACTTATAAAAGTATTCAGAACAAAAACAAGAATTATTATATTTTTATGACTCATCATTGTTATTTTTTAACTCAATTATTGCTCTTTCTACTTCTTCTTTCGTTACATTTTCACCAGTACGCATCCATTTTATAAACACTTTAATAGAATTTGAAACGGATAGGAGTAGTGGTAACATAACCAAGGTTAGCACAGTAGCAATTGCAATACCATATGAAATTGAAATAGCCATTGGCTTTAAAAATTGTGCTTGTCTGCTTTTTTCTAAAAGTAATGGAGCTAAACCTGCAATTGTAGTAAGTGTAGTTAATAAAATTGCTCTAAATCTTGATATAGAAGCTTGTATTAGTGCTTCATCATATTTCATACCTTGCTTTAAGTAGCCATTAAATTTTTCAATAAGCACCAATCCGTCATTAACCATAATTCCAATTAAGGCTATAATACCTAACCAAGAAAGTATGTTAATTGGAAAATCGTGAATCCAATGGCCTAAAATAACTCCAATTAAACTAAAAGGAATCATTAATATTAACAATATAGGTTGTTCATATGATCTAAAAGTAAAAGCAATTACAATATAGATAAGTGCTAAAATTACGAGGCCAACTTTTTTAAATGAATCAACAGTTTTGTTAGCTTCTCTATTTTGACCTTCATAAGCTGCTGAAACTGTTGGGTATTTTGAAGAAATCTCAGGCATAACATTAGTTTTAATGTCATCTAAAATATCAGTTGCACTTTCGCCTGGAGATTTCATGTCAGCAGTTATTTGAATTTCACGTTTACTACTTAAATGATTTATAACTACATCTCCTCTTTTAATTTCATATGTAGCAATTTCAGAGAGTGGGACATTTTCATTTGATTGAGTTTTAATCCACATATCATCTAAATTTTTAATAGATGAACGATCTTCTTTAGTATAACGTACCCAAACTTTAATTTCATCTTGACCACGTTGAAAACGCTGGGTTTGTACACCAAAAAATCCTGATCTAACCTGGTTCATTACAGTTTGTAAATTTAAACCCAATAAATAGGCATTGTCTTTTAATTTTATTTGAATTTCCTTAATCCCTGCAGGATCATTATCTGAAATATCTTTTAATTGAGAGTTTTTTGCTAAAAGTTCTTTCAATTCAACTTTAGCAGATTTTAGTTCGTCAATATTATTGCCAAGTAATGAAACAGCAACCGGACTGCCTCCAAAATTTCCTCCAGAACCAAATGTTAAACTTTCAACACCATGGATAATACCAACCTTTTCGCGAATAGCATTTGTAATTTCTGGTGAAGAAAATTCTCGAGCTTCACCAGGTAATAAATTTACTGTTAAATTCCCGTTTGATGTTCCTGGGCCAATTCTTTTAATAACATTTTCAACTACAGAAATGTTTCCAGTTTGTTTTTTTGTATATTCATCATTTATTTCCCATACAGCGACTTCAATTTTCGATATAATAGAATCTGTAATCATTTCATTCGTTCCTTGAAGCATTTTTAAATCTATACTAACTCTATCACTTGCAATTGAAGGGAAAAATGAAGTTTTAACAATTCCTCCTCCAAGGGCTCCAATACTTAAAATAAGTAATGTGATAGGTACTGCAAAACCTAAGGCTTTGTGTTTTAAAAAAAACCGTAAATAAGGAGCGTAAAAAGTATCTCTAAAATAGAATAATCCTTTTTCAGCCTTTTGGTTCACATTAAAAAAGAAAGTATTAATTTTATTTCTCTTTTTTTCTTTTCTTTCAAGAGCTTTTGAATGTGCAATATGTGCTGGTAAAATGATTAAAGCTTCAATTAATGAAACAGTTAATGTTAAGATAACAATTAAGGATACTTCACTAAAGAAGTTTCCAATTCTTCCATCTAAAAAGAAAAATGTAGAAAAGGCAATAAGAGTTGTTAAAATAGCTGAAACAATAGGAGGGATTACTTCTAGCGTTCCATCAATTGCAGCTTGTATAGGTGTTTTACCTTTTTCATAATGATGATAAATATTTTCACCAATAACAATACCATCATCAACTAAAATACCAATTACAATAATCATCCCAAATAATGAAAGTACATTTATGGTAATTCCTAAATTTGCTGCAAAAATAAACATCCCAAAAAATGCGATTGGGATACCAAAAGCAACCCAAAATGCTAAACGAATATTTAAGAACAATGCCAAGAAAAAAAGTACTAATAAAATTCCCATTCCAGCATTTTTTATCAATAATTCTGTACGTTGTTTTAGCGCAATTGAATTATCGCTAGAAATGTCTATTTGAACATTATCTTGTTGTTGATTAAATTTTTCAATATAAGTTTTAACGTTGTCTGCAGTTGAAATTAAATCTTCACTATTAGTATTACTTACAGTAATGTCAATAGCATTTTTTCCATTAAAATATAACCTGTCTGGGTTTTCAGACCAAGTATCAGAAACATTAGCAACGTCACTAAGTCTAATAATATTTCCATTAGCATCAGCTCTTACAACTAGATTTAATAGTTCATTTCCATAATAATTTTTGTTACGAGCTCTTATTAAATAATCTTCATCATTGGTTTTAATGTTTCCTCCGGAGATTAATAAATTGGTTTTACTAATAGCGTTAGAAACCTCAATAAAAGATAAATTATAAGCACGTAAATCATTTTCACGGACTGCAATTTCAATTTCTTGATCTGGAAAACCTGAGAGTTTTACTTGTGAAATTCCATCAATACCTCTCAAATCATTTTCAATAGTTCTTGCATATTGTTTTAAAGTTGCCAAAGGAATATTATCACCACTAACAGTAAAGCTAATGGTTGGTCTCATGGATTCAATTTTAGCAATTATTGGAGGTTCCATTCCCGAAGGAAAAGAAGGAACTCTATCTACAGCATTTTTAACATCAGCTAATACAACATCAATATTTTTACCTTTTATAGTTTCAATATTTATACTTGCTGAGTTTTCTCTTGAAACCGATGTAACACGATCAACACCAACAATTCCTTTTAAATTATCTTCAATTTTTAAAACAATCCCTTCTTCCATTTCTTCAGGAGAAGCACCAGGGTAGGTTAAGTTTATTGAAATGTTTTGTGAATCGGTTAATGGAAAATAGGATGATTTCATGGATAAGTATCCAGCTAGTCCAAATCCAAAAAATGCCAATATAAATACATTTACTGCTACTGGAAATTTTATAAAATACGATATTACTTTTTCCATTACTGTTTTTTGTTTTCAGTTGAAATTTTAACAAGCATTCCAATATGAGATCCAGGAACTGGTTTAGAAAGAAGTACAGTTCCGTTTGCTAAACCTTTAACAATTATAGATTTTTCATTTTCAAAAATTAGATTCACGTTTACTAAATCTAAAATGGAATCTTTTACTATGTATAACTTAGAGTTTTCAATCAACAAATTTCTAGAAACTTCAAATGCGTTTTCTTCAGCTTTTGCTTGTAGGGCAATTTCTACATATTGTCCTTCTTTTAAGTCTTTACCATTTACTTCTATAAAAGCTTTTATAGTTTGAGTTGAAGTATCTACTTTTCCATTTATTCTAATCACTTTCCCTATCCAAGTTTTTGTTTTTCCTAGGTTGTATAATTCAACTTGTTTCCCAACTTGTAAAAGATCTCTGAATTCAGATTTTACAGAAACTGCTATTTCATATACAGATGGATCAATAAATTCTCCTAATTTTTGCCCAACTCTTATTAAAGTTCCTGGATTTACTAAAGATTCAGTCAATATTCCATTAAAAGGAGCTCTTAAATTATGTTTATTCAGTTTTACTTCTAAATTTTTAACATTGTAGTATGCTGTGTTTATACCACGACCAGAAATGAAGAATTTTTCCTTTTCTGAAGTTGTTTCAGGTAATTTTTGAAGACTTTTATTTGTGTTAAAATTTTGAAGATAGTTTTGCCATTTTTGGTATTCAGAAGGGAAATCTAATCTAATATCAGGTATAACAGCTGTAATAACATTGAATAAATTGCTTTTTTGTGCTTGTAAATTTGTATAAAATTCATCACTATTAATTTTTATAATAGTTTCACCTTTACTGTAAAATGTTCCTTGCTTAAATTCTTTTGAACTAGTTTCTAAAATGCCTTGGACTTCACTATACAATTCAATTTTATTTTTAGCAACCAAATTCCCATTTGTTGTAATAACTATAGGGATTGATTTGTTGTTTACAATTTCTGTAAATACTGTTTTTACAATTTTCTCGGTTTTTGGTTTTGGTTTTTGCTTATTATTAATTAAAAATTGGGCTATTAAAACAGCTGAAATTAAAAGGATTATAGCTATTGCAATTGAAATTACTTTTCTCATTATAGATAAAATTAATGCTAGTTTAGAGTGATTGAATTTTTATGTTATGTTGAATTTTGGAGAGTGTTTTAATTAATTGAAGAATGTCATCTTCAGTCAACCCTTTTTGTATGTTTTTAATACTTGTAATCATTAAGGGTTTCATTTGTTCAAATAATTTTTTTCCGGTTTCAGTAGAAAATATTAAATTTTTTCTAGCGTCCTCTTTTGAAATAGCTCTATAAACTAAATTATTTTTTTCCATTAAACTTATTAGCCTTGTTAATGATGCTTTATTTCTATTTGTAATAAATGCCAAATCATTTTGAATTACTTCATCATTTTTTTCGTGTAATATTTTTAGAATAATCCATTGCTGTTTGGTTACTTGAATATTATTTTTAAATAATTCATCAGCAATATATTGATTCATCATTTTATATGTCAGCCCAATCCAAGGGGCCAATGTTTTATTAAAATCAGAGGCATCAATATTTAATTCCATTTATAAAATTTTGTCAAATATATGGCAATAATTTTTAGTTGCATATGCAACTATGTTAAATAGTGTTAACAAAAAAATCACTCATTAGAGTGATTTTTAATTGTAAATTATTGTTATTGTGGGGGTTGATTTATTTTGTTATAGAAACTGGATTAGATAAAATTTCGATAGCTTTTGGATTATTAGTGAAATCTAAAACTGATAAAAGGGGTAAAGTTTTAATTGATTCATTAATAGTTCCACTTAATCTATTGTCATTTAATAATAATATTTCTAATTTTAGTAATTTACTTAACTGAGATGGAATTGCACCTTCAAATAAATTATTGGCTAATGCTAATTCTTTTAAATTTACTAAGTTTCCTATTTCAGTTGGCAATTTTCCATACATTGAATTATCAAAGAAACTTAAAATGTTCAATTTTGTTAAGTTAGCAATGCTTGCAGATATTGTTCCAGACATCTTATTGCTACTTATATGTAATACTTCTAGGTTAGTTAATTTATAAATAGAAGTTGGTAACATTCCACTTAATAAATTATTGAATAAAACCAATTCTTTTAAATTAGATAGATTACCAATTGATTGTGGAATTTCACCTTCTAATTGATTCATATATAATTGAATAGATTCTAAAGTATTTATTGAAGTAATTTCAGTAGGAATTATACCGCTTATTTTATTGAACCCTAAATCTAAAACTTTAAGATTTTTTAAGTTTTTTATTGAAGAAGGTATAATACCATTTAAATTATTCATATTTAATTGAAGACCTGTAACAACATTGTTTTCAACAGTTACTCCAAACCAAGTGTTTACATTTTCATTTGTATTCCAAGTCGTATTCCAAGACTCACCATTAGTTGATTTATATAAATCAATTAGTGCTTCTTTTTCCAAATTTGAAATTTGAGCTTGTGCAATTGGGGCAATTGCGAAAAGAAAAGCGATTATTAAAGTTAATTTTTTCATGGTGTTTGGGATTTAGTTAGTATAAACCTTGAAATTATAATTCAAATGTATTTCTTTTTTTTCAATCCACCAAATAAAATTACCATTTATTTATAAAAACATACCATTTATTAGTTTTTTGTACCATTTATTGTTATTTGCTGTATTTTAAATTTCTTTATATTTTATCATAAATAAGAAATATTTACCTTCAAAAAAGGCTATATTTGTTACAATTAATAGATTTAAAATATGATAAAATTAGATATTTTAGCCTTTGGAGCTCATCCTGATGATGTTGAATTGAGTTGTTCTGCAACAATTGCCAAAGAAATTTCATTAGGCAAAAAAGTTGGAATTATTGATTTAACCAGAGGCGAATTAGGAACTAGAGGTTCTGCTGAAATAAGAGATGTAGAAGCAAAAAATGCAGCAACTATTTTAGGAGTAACAATTAGAGAAAATGTAGAATTTGAAGATGGTTTTTTTGAAAATAATAAAATGAACCAACTTGAAATAGTTAAAATTATAAGAAAATATAAGCCTCAAATTGTACTATGTAATGCTGTAGATGACCGTCATATAGACCATCCTAAAGGAAGTAATTTAATTTCTGATGCTTGTTTTTTATCGGGTTTAATTAAAATTGAAACAGAGTTTAATGGATTGAAGCAAGATGCCTGGAGGCCTAAACAAGTATACCATTATATACAATGGAAAAATTTAGAGCCAGATTTTGTTGTAGATGTTACTGGTTTTATAGATATTAAGATGGCAGCAGTTAAAGCATATAGTTCACAATTTTATAATGCTAATAGTAAAGAACCAAGTTCGCCAATTTCTAGTAAAAACTTTTTAGATAGTATAGTATATAGGGCACAAGACTTAGGTAGATTAGTAGGTGTTGAACATGCAGAAGGCTTTAATACAGAGCGTTATGTAGCAGTAAAATCTTTTGATAATTTATTCTAAAAAATTGTTTGCAAGAAATTAGAAATGTATTATATTTGCATCCGCAATATGGTGGTTGTAGCTCAGCTGGTTAGAGCATCGGTTTGTGGTACCGAGGGTCGCCGGTTCGAACCCGGTCTTCCACCCAAAATTAAAGATCTGTTTTTACAGATCTTTTTTTGTTTTAATTAGTTTCTTTTATGATTATTTTAAACTTTTTTAAAATAATATTATTTAGTTTTATAGCCTATTAATAATAATTTCAAAATGAAAAATATAATTTATATATTAACTTTTTTTATTGCAACTGTTGCAATAGCACAAACATCTAATAGTTTAGAACTTGAAAAGCAAAAAATTAAACAAGCATTAGCATATGGAGATAAAAGTACTGCTGCAAATGCTATGTATACAATTATTTCCTTAGAAGGACCAACTAGTATGTATAAAGATAGTTTGGCATATTTATATTTTAATGAAAGAAATTATGTTTCTTGTTTTTTAGTAACTAAAGATGTTTTGAAAAATAAACCACAAAATGTTGAACTATTAGAAATGAATGCCATTTCATTAGAATCTATTGGAGCATTAGAGCAATCTATTGAGTCATATAAAACACTACTTTTGAAATCAAACGACAATTATCATGCATATAAAATAGCTGGTTTACAGTTAGCTATGAAGAAATATGATGAAGCATTAGTATCTATTAAAAAAGCAGATCAATTGGCTGATGATGGAAAAATGAATGTAACTTTTCAGGTAAATAAAAATTACAACCAAAATGTTCCATTAAAACCTTCAATATCTTATTTACAGGGTTTGATAGAATTAAATTTGGATAAGAGAACTGAAGCTAAAATTAGTTTTGAAAGAGCATTAAAATTATTTCCAGATTTTGCTCTAGCAAAAAGTAAGTTAGTAACTTTAGAAACAGATAAAAATTAAATTTTAGTTTTTAAATAAGGTGCTGTAAATGAGTCTTTACATTTAATTAGATTTTCAGGAGTCCCTTGAAATAGCAAGTGACCACCTTTTTTGCCACCTTCTTTCCCTAAATCAATAATATAATCGGCGCATTTTATTAAATCAATATTATGTTCAATAACAATAATGGAATGCCCGTTTGTTATTAAAGCATTGAATGATTTTAATAATTTTTGAATATCATGAAAATGCAACCCAGTTGTGGGTTCATCAAAAATAAAAAGCGATTTACTTTGACGGCTTCCTTTTACTAAAAAGGAAGCTAACTTAATACGTTGAGCTTCTCCACCAGAAAGTGTAGAAGAAGACTGCCCCAGAGTAACATAGCCTAAACCAACATCTTGTAAAGGTTTAAGTTTTTTTACAATTTTAGTTTCTTTGTTTAATGTAAAAAATGAAATGGCGTCATCAATAGTACTATTTAGTATATCATTGATAGATTTCCCTTGAAATTTAACAGCTAAAATTTCTTTTTTAAAACGTTCTCCTTTACAAGCTTCGCATTCTAAATGAACATCAGCCATAAATTGCATTTCAATTGTTACTTCACCATCTCCTTTACAAACTTCACAACGTCCTCCTTCAACATTGAATGAAAAATGTTTGGGTTGATAATTTCTTATTTTTGATAATTTTTCAGAAGCAAATAGAGCTCTAATATCATCATATGCTTTAATATAAGTTACAGGATTTGATCTACTAGACCTTCCAATTGGGTTTTGATTTATAAATTCTATATGTTCAATAGTATTTATATCTCCTTTAAGTTCTGTGAACTGTCCAACTTTTTCACCATAACCACCAATTTTCTTTTGTAGTGCCGGATATAAAATTTTGCTAACTAAAGTGCTTTTTCCGCTTCCAGAAACTCCTGTTACTACTGTTAAGCTATTTAAGGGAAATGTTACATTAATATTTTTTAGGTTATTTTCTCTTGCACCAATAACTTCAACAGCATATTTTGAGATTCTACGTTTTGTAGGAACTTCTATCTTTTTTGTATTATTTAAATATTGTGCAGTTAAGGAGTTTGTTTTTAAAATCTCATTAAAACTTCCTTCAGCAACAATATTCCCTCCAAAAGTTCCTGCTTCTGGACCAATATCAATAATCATATCAGCAGCTTTCATAATATCTTCATCATGTTCAACCACAATTACTGTATTGCCTAAATTTCGTAAGTTTTTTAAAACCTGAATTAGTTTTTCAGTATCTTTTGGGTGTAATCCAATACTTGGCTCATCCAAAATATACATGGATCCAACCAAACTACTTCCAAGTGAAGTTGCTAAATTAATACGCTGACTTTCACCACCAGATAAGCTATTTGATGTTCTGTTTAATGTTAAATAATTTAAACCAACATTGTCTAAAAATTGCAATCTGTTATTTATTTCAACTAGCAATCGTTTTGCAATTTTTTGCTCAAAATCTTCCAATTGAATATTTTTAAAAAAATCAATTAATTCATTTATTGGTAAATCCACCAAATCACTAATATTTTTATTGTTTATTTTTACATAATTAGCTTCTTTACGTAATCTTTTCCCATGACATTCTGTACATTTTGTTTTTCCTCTGTAACGAGATAACATTACCCTATACTGAATTTTATAACTTTTTTCTTCCAAATATTTGAAAAAGCTATGTAAACCGCTGAATGTTGAATTTCCATTCCAAACTAATTGTTTTTGTAATTTAGAAAGTTCAAACCAAGGTTTGTGAATAGGAATGTCAAATTTATAAGCGTTGTTTATTAAATCATTCTTAAATTCTAAAAAAGCATCTGATTTCCAAGGTAAAATGGCATCTTCAAAAATAGATAAGGAAGTATTTGGAATTACTAGATCTTCATCAATACCAATAACATTTCCATATCCTTCACAACTTGGACAAGCACCATATGGATTATTAAAACTAAATAAATGTGTATTTGGCTCTAAAAAAAGCATAGCATCTAGTTCAAATTTATTATTAAATAGTGTTTGGGAATTTGTTTTAATATTTTCAATAATACAAGCTCCTTTTCCTTCAAAAAATGAAGTTTGAACTGCATCAGCTAATCTGTTGTAAAAATCTTCGTCATTTTTAACTACAACTCTATCAATAACTAAGAAAAAATCATGTTCAATTTCTTCCGTAATATCTTCAATTCTAATTACTTCATTTTTGTATTTAATTCTGGAATATCCTTGCTGTGCTAATATTTTTAAGGTTTGAAGCACACTTCTATCTTCAGGAATATGAACTGGAGATAATAGAAGTAATTTAGTATCTATATTAAGATTTTTTATAAAATCAATAACATCAGCTACAGTTTGTTTTTTTACTTCTTTACCAGAAATAGGAGAGAAGGTTTTGCCAATTCTTGCGAATAACAATTTTAAATAATCATAAATTTCAGTAGAAGTACCAATGGTTGACCTAGGATTTGTTGAATTTACTTTTTGTTCTATAGCTATGGCCGGTGAAATACCTTTAATATAATCTACCTTTGGTTTATTTAGCCTTCCTAAAAATTGACGAGCATAGGATGATAAACTTTCAACATAACGTCTTTGACCTTCAGCAAATAGCGTATCAAATGCCAAACTTGATTTTCCTGAACCTGAAAGACCAGTAATTACAACAAGTTTATTTCTTGGAATTGCAACATCAATATTTTTTAAGTTATGTAAACTAGCACCTTTTATAAGTATATTTTCTTTCGGGTTAAGTTCTGAAATGTTTTGAGTCATTATTTTTTAAAAAAGTGTAATAATGACAAATATAATTACAATTATTGATTTTTAAGTGGTGTTACAAACGTTAATTTACTTCAAATATTTTAGCTAAAATTTGTTTTTATTAAAAAAAATACCCAACTTTACTTTTTAATTCTTAAATCCATTACGCTTATATAACACAATTACTTTTTATAATAATTACATTATTAACCCCTTAAATAAATGTTTTTAAGCTATGAAAAGAATAGTTATAAGTGATAGCGTATTAATAAACGACTACATAAACGGAAATGAAAAATCTTTAGAGATTTTAATAATTCGCCATAAACAAAGAATATTTAGTTTTATTTTATCTAAAGTATTAGATAGAGATTTGGCTGAAGACCTTTTTCAGGACACCTTTATAAAGGTTATAAATACTTTAAAAAGAGGTGCATATAATGAGGAAGGGAAATTTCTACCTTGGACAATGAGAATAGCTCATAATTTAATAATAGATCATTTTAGACGTCAAAAAAGAATTCCATTATTTAAAAATACAGGTGATTTTGACATCTTTTCTGTTATTGGTGATGATGTGTTAAATGCTGAAAAACAACTAATTAAGGATCAAATTTTAGAGGATGTTTGTAGTTTAATTGACGAGCTTCCAGATGACCAAAAAGAAGTTTTAGTAATGCGTTTATATAAGGATATGAGTTTTAAAGAAATATCTGAAAATACGGATGTTAGTATTAATACAGCATTAGGTAGAATGAGATATGCGCTCATAAACTTGAGAAAATTGATTGAAAAACATAATATAATTTTAGTGAACGAATAATAAATATAAAATTTCATCGTTATAAATTTATAAACCAAATATATATGATGAAACTTTACACACCAAAGTCTCCTACGATGGAGCAACCGAGACCTGAAACAATTCAATATTTGATAAACTATTCCAAACAAATGAGGATAGTAAAAACCAACAAAAACTTTATTGAATTTGAATTGAATTTGAATTAATGTTCTTTTTAACCCATTTTAATTTTTTAAAATGGGTTTTTTATTCTAATTCTACTATGACTTGATTTTTAAGTAAATCTTCAAAAGTTTCTTCTTTTCTTATCAAATAATCTTTTCCATTATAAACCAATACTTCAGCAGGTTTAAAACGAGAATTATAATTTGAAGACATTGAAAAACAATATGCTCCAGCATTATTGAAACATAAAATATCTCCTTCTCTAATTTCACTAATCCTTCTATTACTTCCAAAAGTGTCAGTTTCACAAATATAACCTACAACAGAATAGTATCGCTCTCTTCCATTTGGATTTGAAATGTTATGAATATGATGATAACTATCATACATCATTGGGCGAATTAAATGGTTAAAACCACTATCAACACTTGCAAAAACAGTTGAAGTTGTTTGTTTTACAACATTCACGTGTGCTAAAAAACTTCCAGCTACACTTACCAAAAATTTTCCTGGTTCAAACATTAATGTAAGCTCTTTTCCATATTCTTCGCAAAATTTATTAAATCTATTGGATAATCTTTCTCCTAATTCTTCAATATTTGTTGAAATATCTCCTTCTTTGTATGGAACTTTAAATCCACTTCCTAAATCTATAAATTCTAAATCTTTAAAGTCTTTAGCGGTATTTAAAATAATTTCAGTTGCTGCCAAAAACACATCAATATCTAAAATATCTGAGCCCGTATGAGTATGAATCCCATTAATTGTCATCCCTGTATTATCTACAACTCTATTTATTAAGGGTAATTGATGAATTGAAATTCCGAATTTAGAATCAATATGGCCAACAGAAATTTTATGATTTCCTCCAGCCATAATATGTGGATTGATTCTAATACAAACAGGAATATTTGGATAATGATGGCCAAATTGCTCTAAAATAGAAATATTATCAATATTTATTTGAACGCCTAATTTTGCAACTTCTTCAATTTCTTGTAATGAAACACCATTAGGTGTAAAAATGATATTTTCTGGTGAAAAACCAGCTTCTAATCCTAATTTTACTTCTTGTATAGAAACAGTATCAATACCAGAATTCAACTTTTTAAACAACTTTAAAATACTAACATTGGAATTTGCTTTTACGGCATAATTCAATTTTAAGCTTTTTACAGACGAAAATGCGTTTATAATGCGATTGTATTGTGAAATGATTTTTTCAGCATCATATACATATAAAGGGCTTCCATATTTTTCTGAAAGTGATACTAATAATTGATTATCCATTTAATAAATTTTAGAAGTGCCAAATGTATAAAACCAAATTAGCTTGTGAAATATATTTATTAAAAATAACAATATTTAACAACTTGTTAAATAAATTAAGACTAGACTTCCTTTATTATTTTGAAAGTTTAGTTGTTAGCATTAAAAATAGGGCTAAAATAAAAAGCTCCAAATCTTAATGAAGTGGAGCTTTATAATTTTAAAGAATGTGAATATGGTTATTTAGCTCTCTGAGTTGTAATTTCAGCTATTTTAATAATTACATCAGTTGCCAATTGTAAAGATTCTGCTGCAACATATTCATACCTTCCATGAAAATTATGGCCACCAGCAAAAATATTTGGACAAGGTAAGCCTTTATAAGAAAGCTGAGAACCATCTGTCCCGCCACGAATTGCTTTAATTAATGGCTTAATATTTAATTGCTTCATTGCATCTTCAGCAATATCAACAATATGCATAACAGGTTCAATTTTTTCGCGCATATTAAAGTATTGATCTTTAATTTCAACTTCAACTAAATTAGAACCTAATTTTTTATTTAAAACATCAGCAACTTTTTGAAAAGTTACTTTTCTTTCTTCAAATAATTTTAAGTCGTGATCTCTAATAATGTATTCTAAAGTTGTTTTTTCAACTTCACCTTCCATACTGTGTAAGTGAAAAAACCCTTCATAACCTTCTGTTTCTTGTGGAATTTCGTTTTTTGGTAATCCTGAAATAAATTCATTGGCAATTAACATAGAATTAATCATTTTACCCTTTGCATATCCAGGATGAACAATTTTTCCATTAATTGTAACTTTAGCTCCAGCAGCATTAAAGTTTTCATATTCTAGCTCACCAACCTGACTTCCGTCCATTGTATATGCCCATTCTGCTCCAAATTTTTCAACATCAAACATATGCGCTCCTTTTCCAACTTCTTCATCAGGAGTAAAGCCAATTCTAATTTTACCATGTTTAATTTCAGGATGTTGAATTAAATATTCCATTGCAGAAATAATTTCAGTAACACCAGCTTTGTCATCAGCACCTAAAAGGGTAGTACCATCAGTAGTAATTAAAGTTTGACCTTTATATAATAATAAATCATCAAAATAACTTGGTGATAAAACAATGTTTTGTGCAGTATTTAACACAATATCTTTCCCATCATAATTAGGGTGAAATTGTGGGTTAACGTTAGTTCCAGTATAATCTGGACTTGTATCAATATGAGCGATAAAACCAATTACAGGAACTTTAAAATCTACATTTGATGGTAAAGTAGCCATAATATAACAGTTATCATCAAGGGTAATATCTTGCATTCCAATTTCTTTCAAATCTTCCACCAAAATTTTTGCTAAATCCCATTGCTTTTCAGTACTTGGGAATGCAGGATTTTCATCATCTGATTGCGTGTCAATTTTAATATATTTTACGAAGCGATCTATTATTTTTTGCATTATTTATAATTTTTTATCAAAAGTAAGTATTCAATTATGTATTTACAATGTATAAGTCTTAAATTATTGTAAAAATTCTATTTTTTCTAATATGGATATAGATTCACAAATTCGCTCTTCAATTTTTAAATCTCCGTAAATTTCAACTGTTGCTGAAAAATATGCTACTTCAGATTTTATAGCAATTAAATTAAATTGGTGATATGGAAATCCATTCTTTTTGCCTTTTATGATATACCAAAAAGCAGGTAATTCTGCAAATGTAGTTTTTTTCGACTGTATTTTTTTAAAATTATTTTGTGTAATAATGGAATCTGTTTTTTTTAAAAAGTCAGCATCAAAATTAATTGTTCCTAAAGCATAAGATGTATTTAAAATAAATGTTTCAGTAAGTTGTTTTGTAGTGTCTGCCGTAAAAATATCAGATTGAGTTTCTGAATAATATTTGTTTGTTTTCCAATAAGTTGGAATGTATAACTTAAAGTTATTTTTAAAATCTAAATATGATTTTAAATTAGTTAATTCAATTGAATTACAATTGAATTCCTTGCTTAATTCGGATTGTTTTTTACAACTAGCAAGTATTAAAATTAACACAAAAAATAGAAAATTTATTTTCATTTAAATTAAAATTAGTTGATAGTCATTTTAGCAATAACTTCATCCCCAGAAAGCCAAGCGGTATTTTTATTGACAATTCTAATAGTATAAAAACCTTCATCACTTACTTTTTTCCAATTTTCACCAGCATTATTAGAATAAAATATCCCATTTGTTGAAACTGCAAATAGTTCCTTTCCATCTGTTTCAGGAACATATTGTACACAACTAACATATTGAGGTTCTTTATTTTCCGAAACAACTTCCCAAGTTCTTCCACCGTCTTTAGTAATAGCTTTATTGGCAGAATTACCTAATTTATTGGTGTAATCTCCACCACAAATAATTCCTTCATATTCATTAAAAAAAGCTACAGAATAGATTCCAGTAGTATTTTTTCCTTGAATAATTGGAGTATTATAAACTTTCCAAGTTAAACCCATATCAGAAGTATGAAAAACACGTGCTTTTATACCACCTGTAACAATCCATGCATTTTCTCCAACAATTGCAATATTTGTATTGCTTGCTGCAAAAGCAGCTTCTCCATCTTCTACATTTGGCAAATCATCACATTTCATTTTTCCCCAAGTTTTGCCACCATTTCGGGTTATTAAAACTGATAAACAATTTTCTGTAGGATCTCCCATTGCAATTCCATTTAATTCATCAAAAAACTGCATTGAATCATAAAAAACTTTGTCGTTTTCTTCTTTATAAACAATGTCAATTTTGTTATTTTTATATTGATATAATAAGGCTGGATTCCCTATATTTAATGCATACACAGCTTCTTTGGTAAATGCCAATGCTCTAAAATTTGGGGCAATTGTGTCAGTAATAATTTTTTGAGTTCCTTTTAAGTTACCGGAACCTGAAATTATTCCAATATCTCCAACAGAACCTGCATAAACAACAGTTGAATCATTTACAATTTCAATGGCTCTAATACTTGTGCTGTCCATTTTAAATTTATCAATTGAAACGGTTACTGTTTCTCTGGAAATATAAGGTTTTTCACAAGAAATGAATATAATTATGGTTAAAATAAGAAATGCTTTTAGTTTCATTTTTAAATATTTGGTACACAAAAGTAATTAAAAATAAGTGGATGAATTGGCGTTTTTATTTTTAATGATTTTATAAAATTTCAATAATCAAAACCAATAAAATACTAATTTAATAAAGTGTACATTTGCAGCCTTATATTTATAGGTATGTCAACATTTTTAGAATTAGGTGTAAAAAAAGAGTATTTAGCTGCATTAAAAGAACTTGGAATTAAAAGCCCAACTGAAATTCAGGAGAAAACAATTCCAATTTTATTGCAATCTAAAACAGATTTTATAGGGCTAGCTCAAACTGGAACTGGTAAAACAGCTGCTTTTGGAATTCCATTATTGCATGCTATAAATCCAGATTTACCTTCAATTCAAGGTCTAATATTGGCACCTACCCGTGAGTTAGTGCAGCAAATTAAAAAGCAACTATTTAAATTTACCAAACATTCTGACCATAAAATTTTTATTGAAAGTGTATTTGGTGGAGAAAAAATAGAAAAACAAATTAGCTCATTAAAAAGAACAACACATATAATTGTGGCTACACCTGGAAGATTAATTGACTTAATTGAAAGGGGTGAAGTTGATTTAAAAAGAATTAACACCTTAATTTTAGATGAGGCAGATGAAATGTTGAATATGGGCTTTAAGCAAGATTTAAATAGAATTTTAAAATATACAAGTGGCTCAAGAAATACTTGGTTATTTTCTGCTACTATGCCCGATGAAATTCAACGTATTATTAAAACATATATTGATAGTGATGCTCCAAAAATTGCAGTTAATAAAAATTCTTTGGTAAATGCTAAAATTACACATCAATTTATAAAAACCGATATTAAGGAAAAAGTTAATTTAATTATTAAATTACTTGAACGAAGACAAACAGATAGAGGAATTATTTTTTGCCGAACAAAAGCTGGGACCCAAAGTTTAACTGCTTTATTAAAGGAAGAAGGTTTCTCAGTTGAGGCTTTAGAAGGTGATATGCAACAAAAAGAACGTGATAAAGTGATGCGCGCTTTTAAAAATGGTAGTTTACAAGTATTAATTTCTACTGATGTTTCTGCTCGTGGAATTGATGTAAATAACTTAGCTTTTATAATTCACCACCAGCTGCCTGAGCAATTAGAATATTATACACATAGAAGTGGAAGAACTGCCAGAGCAGGTAAATCAGGCTTTTCTATTGCTTTAATATTACCTAATGAAATAAATAGAATTCAGGAAATTCAAAAAGAATTAGGAATTAAATTTTTAGAAATTACTGTTTAACTACTCATTTTAAATTTCATAATTCTGCTTAAATTATTTTTTATTTTTATCGTAAAAAATGGCATATATTTTATTTTTTCGTATTTATTATGTGAAAACTTATAATTCGTTGTATTTTTACACGCTATTACTAAAATCAAAAATGTGTCAATTAGAACTATTGAATTAGAAGAAAGAAAGACGGGTAAAGACCTTTATAGCTATCAAAAAGAGGCTATAGATAAAATATTTAAGAGATTTGATGAGGCCAGAGATGACTATCATTTATTATTTCAATTACCAACAGGTGGTGGAAAAACAGTAATTTTTTCTGAAATAGTTAGACAATATTTAAAAAATCACAATAAAAAAGTTTTAATTTTAACTCATAGAATTGAGTTATGTAAGCAAACTTCAAAAATGCTTACAGAATTTGAGGTTGTTAATAAAGTTATTCATAGTAAAGCAAATTTAGATGATCAACATTTGTATACTTGCTTTGTTGCAATGGTTGAAACTTTAAATAACAGGCTAAATGAAAATAAGTTAGATATATCTGATATTGGTTTGGTTATTATTGATGAAGCTCATTATAATTCATTTACCAAAATTTTTAAATTTTTTTCTAAATCTTTCTTTTTAGGTGTTACAGCAACTCCATTAAGTTCAAATATTTTACTGCCAATGACCGACAATTATGAAGAGCTAATTGTTGGAGAGTCTATAGAATCACTTATTGAAAATAATTTTTTGGCACGTGCAAAAACCTTTTCTTATAATGTAGGCTTAACATCATTGGTTGTTGGGGCAAATGGTGATTATACAGTAAAATCTTCAGATGATTTATATACTAATAATGAAATGTTAGGGAAATTAGTAGAGGCATATGAAGAGTGTTCTAAAAATAAAAAAACATTGATTTTTAATAACGGAATTAATACATCTTTAAATGTTTACCATACTTTTAAAGCTGCAGGTTATGAAATTGCTCACTTAGATAATACAGCAAACAGAAAAGAGCGTGAACATATTTTGCGATGGTTCAAAAAAACTCCAAATGCAATTTTAACTTCTGTAAGTATTTTAACTACAGGATTTGATGAGCCTACAGTTGATACAATTATTTTAAATAGAGCAACAAGATCCCTTACTTTATATTATCAAATGATAGGTCGTGGTTCACGTATTTTAAAGGAAAAAACAACATTTAATGTTATTGATTTAGGGAATAATTTTCACCGCTTTGGTATGTGGGGTTCAAATTTAAATTGGCAAAAAATATTTAAATCGCCAAATTATTATTTAGATAACTTACTAAATGATGAAGATTTGGAAGGCAATTTTAGATATGAAATGCCTCCTGAATTAAGATTGCAATTTTCAAAAACAGAAGATGTGTATTTTAATATTAAAAGTACGTATGTAGAGGCTATTCAAAATGGAGAATCATCTAAAGAAGTTTTAAAACGTTCTATTGAGCAACATGCCAAAATATGTGTAGAAAATAGCGAAGATGTTTATGATGCTTTAATATTAATGAATCAATTAGGTGAAGATATTGAATACCGTATAAATCAGTATATTAAGTGTATTTGTAAAAGCACTAAAAATTTTATTGACTGGCTGAATGATGATTATAGAAAAAAATTAAGAGCTTATCTTTTAGAAAACTTTGATACAGTTTTTGAAGAAATTAATGGGTATCCTCCTGAAGATTAAATAAGGATTTCTAAAAAAACAAAAAGCATTTTATTTACGCTTTATAATTTATATTTGCACGTTTTAAGAATCAACATTTATGAAGAATTCCACTAAGGATGAGGTAAGTGCAGAAGAAATAAATTCTTGTATTTCTGTTTTGCAAAAATTAGTTGGAGATACCAATCAAATTTTTAATCTTTCCGAAGAAAAAAGAATTGCTATAATGACTGCTGCGGGGCTATTAACACGCCCAAATAGAGAAGAATTTTCACGAAGAAAAAAAGATGCCAAAAAAGCTGAAAAGCGAAAAATGGTTGCTCGTGATAAACATGCACGAAAAGAAACCGGTATAAGAAGTGCCAGAGAAGCAAGTGTTTTTGTTGCACCATTAATGATAGATTTAACTGGGGAAAATAAAAAAGAACTTGAATTAGAATCTCCAAGGAATTGTTATGTGTGTAAAACTGTTTATACAAAATTGCACCATTTTTATGATACAATGTGTACTGAGTGTGGCGATTTTAATTATGCAAAAAGATTTCAAACTGCTGATTTAACTAATCAGGTTGCAGTTGTAACTGGCTCTCGTTTAAAAATTGGGTATCATATTACATTAATGCTATTGCGTTCAGGAGCAACTGTTGTTGCAACAACTAGGTTTCCTGTAGATTCAGCTTTAAGATTTTCTCAAGAAGATGATTATAGTAAATGGGGAGATCGTTTAAAAATTCATGGATTAGATTTACGTCATATTCCTAGTGTTGAAATATTTTGTAATTATATTGAACAACAGTACAATAGATTAGATATATTGATTAATAATGCAGCTCAAACTGTTAGACGTCCAGCTGGATTTTTCCATCATTTAATGGAGAAAGAAGAAATGACTTTTGAAGCATTACCAAAATCAGCGAAAGATTTATTATCCAATCATTTTAACTGTTTGCAAGAATTGAAAACGTTGACTTCAGGAGCTTCAAATAACAAAAATATGCCAGTTACTTGGCATGGTGTTGAGCCTGGAATTGGTTTAAGAGCTTCAGCAAAATTATCACAAATACCATATAGTTTTGATAACTCCTTAACAACTAGTGAGGTTTTTCCAGAAGGCGAGTTAGATGCTGATTTACAGCAAGTTGATTTACGTAAAACAAATAGTTGGCGTTTAAAATTAGGCGAAATAGAAACTACTGAAATGATAGAGGTTCAACTTGTTAATTCTATAGCACCCTTTGTGTTATGTAACAGACTTTCAGAATTAATGAAAAAGGAGAATACTGGCCAAAAACACATTATTAATGTTTCTGCAATGGAAGGAAAATTTCATCGTTTTAGAAAGCAAGATCGTCACCCACACACCAATATGGCTAAAGCAGCATTAAATATGTTAACGCATACTTCAGCTTCAACATTTGCTAAAAGCGGAATTTACATGAATGCTGTTGATACTGGTTGGGTTACCGATGAAGACCCAGTTGAATTATCAAAACATAAAATTGAAGTGCATGATTTTCAACCACCATTGGATATTGTTGATGGAGCTGCACGGGTTATGGATCCGCTAATTGATGGAATAAACACAGGTAAACATTGGTGTGGTAAATTTTTAAAAGACTATCGTCCAATAGATTGGTAAAATAAAACAGATGAGTGTAGAACAACCAAATAATCCTTTACATGGAGTTAAATTAGCTGAAATACTTCAGTTTTTAGTTTCTGAATATGGGTGGGAAGAATTAGGAGAGCGTATTAAAATAAACTGTTTTAAATCTAATCCTACCATAAAATCAAGTTTGAATTTTTTAAGAAAAACACCTTGGGCAAGAGAAAAGGTTGAAAATTTGTATTTAAAATCTATTTAGTTTTTGAAATACTTCAAAAAATTAATTGTTCAGGAGTTATATATTATAAGTTAAAATATTTTTTAAGAGCGCAAATGAGAATAACAAATTGAAATTCTCAAATGCGCTCATTGTATTTAAACTGCTTTTTTTATTTGAACAGATGAATTGATAGCATTATTAATTAATTTTGACCATTTTTCAATCAATTGTACTTCTGTATTTATTTGAGGATTTAATTCGGCATTATAAAACTCTAATATAATTTCAAGTTTATTAGAAGTGCTTGGAACTAAAACTAATTGAAGTATTTCTATATGGTTGTTGCTATCATTTAATTTAACAATCCTACTTTTTTGATAATCATTTAAATGAAGTAATAGCGAAGTTTCACTGTCACTTATTTTTCTATAAAAAAACAGCTCATTACTATTTGTATTTATTCCTATAGCAGTTTTAAACCAAAAATCACTTTGTAAAATTATGGTGTTGTTTAATTTTGCCAATTCAAAAATTGCATTTTTAATTTTTTGTTCATTCTTTTTTCTGTTACTACCTGAAAGTAGAAATGGTAAAGCACATAATGCTACCATAAAAAAACCAATTATTACTGTACTTAAATCCATTTTGAAGTTTATTTTTTTTGTTATGAAATTTTTTATAATTCGAAAAATTTGAATAGAGAAGTAAATTCCTTGTTTTATAATCTAATATTAAAGCTGTATAAGTTTTAATATTAAATATTTAACATATAGTATTGTTAACTTCTATTAAATAAAAAAATCACCAAAAATAGTGGAAGGGAAAAATAATATCAACTTTCCTATACCTTATTGAAAAATTGTAAAAAGCAGTTGTATATTGAGAATAAGTGCTTAAATAAATTCCTTCAGTTACTTTAGAAAAGCTTGAAAAATTATTTGGATTATTTTTTAATGATGTTGAAACTTGAAATTCATTAATTTCTTGTAGTGTATTCTCATTTTTTGAAAATGCTACAATTATAGGAAATGAATCAATTTCATTATCAATATTATACTGTATTCTTTTAAGGTGTGTTTGATTTGGGGAAGTTTCAATTTTTGTAATATTTAAATTAATTCCATATGCAAATAAAAATTGCATTGAAAAAATAAAAATTACAATTATTAAAAACCTTTTTTTCATTGAGCAAATGTATATAGATTTTTGATACAAAAACGAAAGTTTAAATTATTCTTTAGAAAAAAAGATAAAAAGTTTATTGAGTGTACTTAAAGTGTTGGATTTTGAAAGTATACTTAGAAAATTAAATATTAGTGCGCGTAACTGGATTCGAACCAGCACATTCTAAGCGAACACCAGCCCCTCAAGCTGGCGCGTCTACCAATTCCGCCATACGCGCATTAAATAAAAAAAAAGATCAAGCACTTGGCTTGACCTTTTGTGACCGGGCTGGGGCTCGAACCCAGGACCACCTCCTTAAAAGGGAGGTGCTCTACCAACTGAGCTACCAGGTCAATAATTTCCTTTTCGCAATTGCGAGTGCAAATATAAAACCAATAGTTAGATATGACAAGTTTTTTTATGTAGTTTTTTAAACGATATTTGTTTTTTAAAATTTATCAGTAAAAAAAAGGGAGATGAAAATTGTATTAATGGGCTATATGGCAAGTGGAAAATCGGCTGTGGGTAAGCTATTAGCTCAAGAATTAAAAATTCAATTTATTGATTTAGATGATTTTATAGAGGAAAAAGAATCTTTAACTATAGCTGAAATATTTGAATTAAAAGGTGAAATTTACTTCAGAAAAAAAGAAGGAGAATATTTACAGGAATTATTTAATTTAAATAAAGAAGTAATTATTTCTTTAGGAGGAGGAACTCCATGCTATGGAAATAATATTGAAATTATAGAAAATAATTCAATTTCATTTTATTTGAAGGCTTCTATTCAAACTATTTATGAGAGATTAACTGGCGAAACTGCAAAAAGACCAATAGTTGCTTCAATAGGCAATGATAATTTGAAAGAATTTATAGCTAAACATTTATTTGAAAGAGATATTTTTTATAATAGAGCAAATTATAAAATAGGAGTAAACCATAAAACAATTGATCAAATTGCAAAAGAAATAAAAGAGTGTTTTTAAAATACTTTATTCTATTATAGCAGAGGCATCATTTTTTTTAAAAACAACCGAAACATGTTCACGCATAGATGTTGATAAGGAGATTCCCTTGAAATCAGCTTTTACTGGATATTTTTTATGATTTCTATTTATTAAAACAGCTGTTTTAAATCTTTTTAATGGTACTTCCAAAAAATGTTTAATACCGTACATTAAAGTAGTTCCAGAACTTAAAACATCATCAACTAATACTAATGATTTATTTTTGTACTCTGATGAAGGTATATCAGTTGATATTGGTTTTAAAGGTTCTTTTTTATCAATTTTAACTTCACATAAGGTTATTTTTATATTGGAAATATCTCTTAATACGTTAGTAATATTTTTTGCAAAAACATATCCATTACCATTAATGCCAGCAATAACAATTTCTTTTTCGTTACTATTGGTCTCGTATATTTGATAGGCAATTCTTCTGGTTTTATTTTTAATTTGCTCGTTTGTTAAAATTATAGAACTCTCCATATAAATTAATTTTTTTCAAAGATAAAAAACAATTCTTTTCCTTGTCTTGGTTTTATTGAATTTTGACATCTTTCAATTATTTCCATACTAAATTTTGAGTAGAATAATTTTGTATATTCTACAATACTACCTCCAAATGGAGGCCCTTCTTCTGTTAATTCAAAATCAAAAAGTAGTCCAATTAACTTTCCATTTGGTTTTAATAACTGATGCATTTTATTTGCATAACTCTCTCTTAATGTTGGATCTAAAGCGCAAAAAAAAGTTTGTTCAACAATGAGATCGTAATGAATATCATGATTAAAAAAATCATCTTGAATCAAGTGATTTTCGGGAAAATCAGGGAAACGTTTTTTTAAATTTGCTAAAGGCTGTAAAGCAATGTCAATTACAAAAACATTTTTAAAACCATTTTCAAATAAATACTCAGCTTCATAACTATTGCCGCCACCTGGAATTAAAATTTTTAAGTCTTTATTTGTAAGTTGGTCAAAATAATTGGTTAGTGGAGTAGAGGCATAACCAATATCCCAACCAGTTTCATCATTGCTATATTTTTTCTCCCAAAATTCTTTATTAAATTTTGTCTTCATTTTTTTAGTTGGAATATTAATCTTCATCTTCTTGAAAACCTTCAATATCTCTTCTGTCTTTTTTAGTAGGTCTTCCGCTACCTCTTTTTCTATAAAAATCTTTTGAATATTTTAATAGCTCTAATTTTTCAAATTCTTCAGGAGGTGTTATATCTTTTCTATATAAATCAACCAATTTAGCTCCTAAACGGCTAGTTGGAATGTCTAATACCTCAATTTGATAGTTTATTTGTTCTTTTCTTACCGTTAATTTTTCCCCAGTAAAAATAATTTTTGAAGGCTTAATACTGTCTCCATTTATTTTAATATGTCCCTTTTTACAAGCTTCAGTTGCAATGCTTCTTGTTTTATAAAAACGGACACACCATAAATATTTATCAATTCTCATATATAAAAGTTAAAATTTACTTTTTCCCTTTTGTCAAAGGTATGAAAATAGTATCTTGCGCTACTTAAAAATCAATCTTAATGAAAATTAAATTTTTACAAGCTTTACTAATTATTTCTACGGTTTTAATTTCTTGTAGCAAGGATAATGATAAAGAAATTTTTGATGCCTCAGCACAAGCATTAAAGGATGATACGGCTTTAATTGAATATTTGCAAACTCATTATTTAAAAGATGACGGAGCAATTTGGACCATAACAAATGGTGAAACACCTTTGCTTGGGCAAGTAAATAATATGGATGTTGTAAAAGATGATATTTCATATAAATTATACTATTACACAAAAAATGAGGGCACTACAATTTCACCTAAAAGACCTGATTCCATTTTAACCAAATATTCAGGAATGACTTTAGATAGTATTGTTTTTGATTCAAGCGCCTCAATTCAGTGGTTTTCATTAACTAATTTAATTGATGGTTGGAGTTATGGTTTTACAAAATTTAAAGGAGGAAATAAAGTTTTAAATTTTGATGAATCATTTTATTATGAAAATTATGGTGAAGGCTATTTATTTATTCCATCAGGTTTAGCATATGGAAATAGAGCTCAAAGTATAATACCTCAAAATTCTCCACTTGTTTTTAAAATTGAATTGCATGATGTTAATTTTGCTGACCATGATAATGACGGTATATTATCAAGTAATGAGGATTTAGATGGCGATGGAAATGTTAAAAATGATGATACTGATGGAGATTTAATTCCTAATTATTTAGATGCGGATGATGATGGTGATGGAATTTTAACTAAGGATGAAAGCTTAACCGAAGATACTGACGGAGATGGTATTCCAAATTATTTAGATAAAGATAATTAAGAACCCTTATATAATAGAATATAAAAAAAGAGCTTCTAATATTGAGAAGCTCTTTTTTTTATAGATTTTTATGATTTCTCCAACTACTTCCAGAACCTCTGTTTCTCTTACCGGCACTATTACTACTTAAAAATTTAAAATGAATACTTACCAAAATTTGACTAGGATTGTATTCAGTTAAGTCACCTAAATTAACGCCATATCCATTATAGGTTTTTATCATATCAAGCCGCTGTGATTCTATTGTTGTTAATCCGTATTGGTATCTAAAATCAATACCTATTACCCCAAAATCTATAAGTGTTCCAATACAAACACTCGTTGAACTATCTTTAAAAATAAATCCATCAGAATAAGAAGTGACTTCCCAACCTTCTAATTTTATATCTGAAATAAAACTAAAAACAGGACCTGCATATATAGAAATAGGCTTATAAATTTTATATCCCAAAAGTAATGGAATATCAATTTGTTGTGCAGTCCATTTAGCTGGTTTTGTAGGAAAAGGGTAACTATTTTTTAATGAAACATAGTTAACTTCTGGTCTAATAAAAAAATTTTCATAATTAATACTGAAGAAAATTCCAAACTGAGTACCAATTTCATTATCGACTTTATAATTTATATCAGGTACTCCAGCACTAATTGAACCGCCTTTTGAGAAAAAATCTCCAATAGAGTTATAGTTTACACCTCCTTTAAGTCCAATACTATATTCTTGGGCGCTTAAAAAATGGGTTAAAAAAATACATAATGTAAGAATGAGTTGGGGTTTTTTTCTCATGAGTTTGATTTTAAATTATTTAGCAATTGAATATAAATATAAAATCTTTAATTGAATTATAAAATTAATTCAACAAAAAAATAATTTTGGCTTAAAAAAAATTAAAAATATTTTACAAAAAAATGATAAAATATTACTTATTTATTTTTGTGAAGCTATAAGAAATGTTAAAAATTAATTGTTCAGGTCTTGTGTCTAATCTAAAGCTTGTGTTATTTGATGTAAATTCAGCTTCATTAGAATTTAAACCTCTTTCATATCTAACATCTAAACCCAATCTTCCAAGTTGTAATCCTACACCAATGTTTAGTCCAACGGTAAATTCATCTTCAACTTTTTGCAAATCAATTCCTTTTAATTTATTATCTAAAATATATTGAAATGATGGGCCTGCAAACACACTTATAGGTCCAATTACTTCTACTCCTATTAAAAGGGGTGTGTCAATTTTTGAAATTTCAAAATCCTGATTCACAGAATTTAAAACATATTCACTTGTAGTTTTGGTGTAAATTAATTCAGGGCGAATATACAATTCTCCTAAATCAATTTTTCCATAAAAACCTATATTATAACCTGACTTAGTTTTTCCTTTATCCTTAATAATTGAATTAGTTTCTGAAGTAAACTCTTTTAAATTTCCATTTGAGTTGTAGCTATAACCTCCTTTTAAGCCAAAATTACTTTGTGCGGTTATAGAAATTGATAGAAATAAAAAAGTGGTACTAAAAATTGAAATTAATTTATTCATAAAAATAATTTTAATGTTATACCACTTTTTAACGCAATAATTATGCCTTTATTTTCTAGAAATAACCTTTTGGGCAGCTTTAAGTATTGCTTTATCATTTAAATTGTACTT
>Ga0208305_10000063_pt1 | contig 60265 bp, 46 predicted proteins | sample ColrivemetaGS741_FD_187605 | JGI IMG/M metagenome (GOLD analysis project Ga0208305, IMG submission 187605) | Estuarine microbial communities from the Columbia River estuary - Flood tide ETM metaG S.741 (SPAdes) (version 2) | ecosystem: Environmental > Aquatic > Marine > Intertidal zone >... | reverse complement strand
TTTTGGCAGTATCCCAATTTCCTTCTTCATCCTTATAACTTACGTATAAATCGCCACTTCCAAAACCATCTGTTCTTCCATAACCTGTAAACAAAATAAATTGTTCGTCAGGCGAAATGAATGCATTAAACTCATAACCTTCAGTATTTATGTTTTTACTTATGTTTTCTGGTTCAGAATATTGATTGTTTTCCCAATAAGCGACATAAATATCATCTTTGCCTAATGATTTTGGATTTTCAGAAGTAAAATACAAATTTCCATTTGATGCTATTGAAGGATAAAATTCGTCATATTCAGAATTAATTGGCAAACCTAAATTAATTGGTTTTGACCATTTTTCTTTTGATTTTTTTCGCTCTACATACCAAATGTCATAATCTTTGCTCTTTGAAATGGAATCATTTAAGGGTTGGTTTGATGCAAAATACAAACGCAATCCATCTTGTGATAAAAAAGGTTCAATGTCTCTATGCTTACTAGAAAACGAAACCAATTGTGACTTGCTCCATTTGTTTTTAACTTTGGTAACAAAGGCAATTTTAGAAACTTGTTCATCTGGACTTTGAATTGTAAAATAGATTTCGTCTTGGTTTTTAGAAATTGCAATGTCTCTAACATTTTGATAATTGATTAAAAAATCAAAAGCAGGAACTGGTTTTGTGTTTTCTTGAGCTAAAGAAAAGGTTGAAAATAAGAAAAGTGTAAATAGATAAATTGAATTATTTTTTTTCATCTTATTTGTTTTGGATTGTAACAAATTTAGGAAAAATAGTCTAATTAATAAATTAGATATTAATGAATAAGTTTTTAAGTGTTATTGTGTTGTTTTTATTTGGAGTTAATATCTTAAATGCTCAGGTACAAGAAAATAATGTTGAAAGTAAAACAGAGAAGGAGGTAGAGCTTAATGAAATTACAATTACACATAGAAAGAAGGCAGTTGAACAAAAAGCAGATAGAACTATTTTTGACTTTTCGGAACAAGCACATTTAAATTCTGGTTCTGTTTTAGAAGGTTTAAAAAAACTTCCGGGTTTAATTATTTCAGATGTAGCTGGAATGATGTACCAAGGAAAGCAACTTGAAGTTTATTTAGACGGACGACCTTTAAATATTTATTCTAACGAATTGAATGCTTTTTTAGAAGGAATGCCTGCAAATAGTATTGAAAAAGTAGAGGTAATAACGCAACCAGGTGCTGAATATCCAGCAACTTCTGGCGGAGCAATTATAAACATTGTTACTAGTAGAACTGCAAAAAATTATTTGAGCGCTACTTATTCTTCGGGTGCAAATTTCACAAATTATGACAAAACTAGAGCGCGTTTTAATAACAGTTTGCTTTTAAATGCCAAAAATAAATATTTTGGTTGGCAAATTAATATAGGTCAAAATTACAGAGAAAGTGCACAATGGTCTACTGTAACTAATTCTGCAAATAATAGCACTTCAACTGTTCTTTCCGATACTGAAGCAGATAGAATTGGAAGAAGTACTTTCGTAAAATCAGCTTTAAAATTCGATTTTAAAAAAGACAGACTGTTATTAAATTATGATATGAATTTTAATAATAACGATGCATATACTTTAGCAAATGGTTTTGGTTTTATATCAGACGATTTTAGTAAAACAAAAAGCAATCGTCAAGACGCATTAGTTACTTATCAAAAATATTTTAATGATGTTACTAAAAAATTAGAGTTTCGTTTTAACTTTAATAGGAATACATCTGATTTTAATTTAGATTCTCGAATTACAAATGCTCCTATATTAGATAATTCTTCTTTACAGGATTATTTGAATTTTAAAATAGATTATTCTCAAGAAATTAAAATTTTAGACGAAGGTAAATTTAGTATTGGAACATTAGTAGACGAGCTTACATTTGAAGCAAAAAATGCAGAAAATATAAATTTAGATTATAGCAGAAGAACTCTTGCTGGTTATGTAGAACTACAATCTACTTATAATAATTTTGATTTTATTTTAGGAGGAAGAGCTGAAGATTATTCTATAAAAGGAAATACGGATACTGCAAATTTAATCCCTTTTAAGCAATTTAAGTTTTTTCCAAACGCAAGCGCACAATATAATTTTTCACCACAAATATTCTTAAATTTCAATTATAATAAGAAAATACGTTTGCCAAGTACGTCATCATTAAATCCAAATAATACTAATTATCAAAACCCAAACGTAGAATACACAGGAAATCCACAGTTGCAACCCACTATTTTTGATAATTTTGAAGTAAAAGTGAGTGCGTTTGATTATGCCTTTATAGGGTATTCAGTAAGTTCGGCTAAAAACCAAGTAGTTAGTAGAGTTTTTGAATCGAGTAATCTAGTTTCCAATACAAGTATTAATGTTCCCGAATTAAGAATTCACAATTTAAATATAGGTTTGCCAATTCCTTATATGTTATTCACAAAAGGTTTAAACGAAACATTGAAGTTTGATTTTAATCCTGATAAAATTAATTTTCTATATGTGTATACAGGCTATCAAATGCATGAAATTCCTAATTTAGACACAAAAGGTTTTTGGATTTTTAATTTAATGTCGCAAATTGTTTTGCCAAAAGACATTAAATTTATTGCCAATTATAATTACAGCACGCCAAATGGAAACTATTATTACTTTGTTGCAAAAGAATCATTTAGTCACAGTTTAGATTTTACTTTTTCAAAGAAATTCTTAAGTGATAATTTGTCTGTTGCTATAAATTTCGATGATATTTTAAATACGAATCGTCAAGGTTTTGGTTCAGCAGGAACAGATGTTTTATTGCAAAGTAAAACAGATACAAGACGATTTGGATTTACGTTGAATTATAAGATTCCAACAAAAAACAAACTAGCAAAAGTTGATTCTAATTTATTAAACAATGATAAAAAAGATTCAGAAGATATACTGATTAAATAATAAAAAAACCTGCAAGTGAAAACTAGCAGGTTTTTTTATTGTCAAGCTGAATTATTTCAAAGTTTCAAAACTACGTTTTACAAAAGAAGTTAATTCTTCTCCTTTTAATAAACCTTGAGAAAGTTTAGCTAAATCTAAACCTTGTTTTACTAAACTTGCTTTAACATCATCTGTGTTTGCATTTAAAATAGAAGTTGCTAGTTCAGAATTTGTGTTTATTACCAAATTGTACATTTCTGGCATATTTCCCATTCCAAACATTCCACCGCCACCACCAGACTGACTCATTTCTTTCATTCTTCGCATGAATTCTGGTTGTGTAATCATAAATGGAGCAGCTTTACTGTCCATTGCTTCCATTTGTACCATATACTTCTCTTTTGGTACAATCGTTTCAATAGCGCCTTTTAAAGTCTCTTTTTCGTCATCAGATAATTTAGAAATTTGCGTTTCTTCTTTCTGAATTAATTTATCAATATGTTCCGCATCTACACGAGCAAAAGTTAAGTTCTCGTTATCTGCTTCTAATTTTTGAATTAAATGCGAAATAATAGGCGAATCTAATAAAACAACTTGATATCCTTTTTCTTTTGCAATTTCAATATAACTGTGTTGCGCTTCTTTGTTAGATGCATATAATACAACTAATTTTCCGTCTTTATCAGTTTGTATGTCTTTAGTAGCTTCTTTTAATTCTTCTAAAGTAAAGTACTTACCATCCGTTGTTGGATACAATGTAAATGCGCCTGCTTTTTCATAAAATTTTGGTTCAGAAAGCATTCCGTATTCCAATACAATTTTAATATCGTTCCATTTCTTTTCGAAATCTTCGCGATTTTCAGTAAATAAAGTTTTCAATTTATCAGCAACTTTACGTGTAATGTAATTTGAGATTTTCTTTACATTACTATCTGCTTGTAAACCAGAACGTGAAACATTCAATGGAATATCTGGTGAATCAATAACACCTTTTAACATTGTTAAAAATTCAGGTACAATTCCTTCCACGTTATCTGTTACGAAAACTTGGTTTTGGTACATCTGAATTTTATCTTTTTGCATTTGAATATCTGCAGATAACTTAGGGAAATATAAAATTCCAGTTAAGTTAAACGGATAATCTACATTTAAATGAATGTTGAATAACGGTTCTTCAAACTGTGCTGGATACAATTCGTGGTAGAAATTTTTATAATCTTCGTCAGATAAATCAGCTGGTTGTTTTGTCCATGCGGGATTTGGATTGTTGATTATGTTGTCTGTTTCAACCTCTGTGAAAATTTCATCTTTGTTTTCGCTTTCAACAAATTCGCCTTTTTTCTGTTCAATTTTTTCTTTACGTGTTCCAAATTTAATTGGAATAGGCATGAACTTGTTATATTTCATTAACAATTCACGAATTTTACTTTCTTCTAAAAACTCTAAAGAATCTTCAGCAATATGTAAAATAATTTCTGTTCCTCTTTCTGTTTTGTCATGAGGAATTAATATAAATTCTGGACTTCCATCACACGTCCAATGCGCAGCTGGAAAATCTTTATACGATTTAGTAATCAATTCTACTTTTGAAGCAACCATAAATGCCGAATAGAAACCTAATCCGAAATGTCCAATTACACCTGAATCTTTGGCTGAATCTTTATATTTTTCTAGAAACTCCTCTGCACCAGAAAAAGCAATTTGGTTAATGTATTTTTCTACTTCTTCGGCAGACATTCCCAAACCTTGATCGATAATGTGGATTTTTTTACCTTCTTTATCGATTTTTACTTCAATTTTTGGGTTTCCATATTCTACACTTGCTTCACCAATACTTGTTAAATGTTTTAATTTTAAAGTAGCGTCAGTTCCGTTTGAAATTAATTCACGAAGAAAAATTTCATGATCGTTGTATAAGAATTTCTTTATTAAGGGAAAGATGTTTTCTACTGAAACATTAATTTTTCCTGAAGACATATTTTATATTTTTAGTTAAACAATTTTTGTATTATCTGTAGTTCAAAATAAGTACCAAAGAGTGCTAACTGACAAATTGACCGATGTTGGAATTATATTAAAATAAAATGTTATTTTATAATGAATGTTTAAGAATTCTAGCCTACTTTTGTATGAATAATTCAGTAAAATTTTAATTATGAAAAAATTAGTAATAGTAATGCTTTTGGTTAGTTTAGCTATTGGCTGTAAGTCTAAGTCGGCAACAAGTACTAAACTAGATAATAAAACTGAGGTTGCCTTGAAAGGTAATTGGAAGATTTCTTCAGTAATGTATCCTGGTTCAGAGTATATTAAAGTAACTTCTTTTGAAGTGGAAGATTCAAAATGTTTTGTAGAGAGTGAATGGAATTTTATTTCTAACAATAATAAAGGAAGTTTAGCACTTAAAAAAAGTGGGTGTAATGCATATGCAACTGCAATAACTTGGTATGTAAATAAAGAAGGAAATATGGTTCTTAAGTTTTTAGATGATGGTTTGAAATCTAAAAAAGTAAAAGAAGGATATATTGTAAAAGTTAGTAATGTTACAGAAAATTCGTTCCAGTTAGTGGATAAAATTAATGTTGGAGGAAAACTAACAGATGTTGTTTATCAATTTCAAAGAATAAATTAATTAAAAAAAATAAAATATGAAAAATAGAGTAAATATACTTTGTGTAGGAATAATAAGTTTGTCAATGCTAATTACAAGTTGTACTGCGGTTAAAAACGCTAATAACACACAAAAAGGAGCTGTAATAGGAACTGCAGCAGGTGCTGTTCTTGGAGGTGTCCTTGGTAATAATTTAGGAAAAGGTGGAAAAGGTGCAATGGGAGCCGTTATTGGTGGAGTTGTTGGTGGAGTTGCTGGTGGAGTTATTGGCAATAAAATGGATAAGCAAGCAAGAGAAATTGAAGCTGCTTTGCCTGGCGCTGAAGTAGAAAGAGTAGGTGAAGGTATTCATTTAGTTTTAGGAGAAAACTCTGTAAATTTTGAATTTGGAAAAGCTACTTTAACAGCACAAGCAAAAGCAAATTTAGATAAATTAGTACCTGTGTTTAAAAGTTATGCAGATACAGATATTAAAATTTATGGGTATACAGATAGTAAAGGTTCAGATGAGTTTAATTTAAATCTTTCTAACCAAAGAGCAAACGCTGTTAAAAATTATTTAGCAAGTAAAGGATTAGTTGTAGGTAGATTTGTATCTGCTGGAATGGGAGAAGCAGACCCTATTGCTGATAACGAAACTGAAGCTGGAAGAAGTAAAAACAGAAGAGTAGAATTTGCTATTTTGGCAAATGAGAAAATGATTGAAGATGCAAAAAAGCAATAATTAAGCTTATTAAATATAAAAAAAGAGTCTCAATTTTGAGACTCTTTTTTTATATGATTTTCTGAGTTTTTTTTATATTTTACATAAATACATTAATTGTATGAAATAATTTTTTCCCAATGCGCTAATTTCTTTATACTTTTGATTAAAATTCCTGATAATGCTTTCAATTTCTAATATTTCCTTTTCATATAAAAACAAAAAAACGATTAAAGAAATCTCTTTTTTTATTGAAAAAGGGCAACATGTTTCAATTTTAGGAGAAAGCGGAAGTGGAAAAAGCACATTACTAAAGCTAATTTACGGTTTGCATGATGTAGATGATGGTGAAATTTTTTGGAATGAAACAAGAATTTTTGGCCCTAAATATAATTTGGTTCCAGGAATGTCTTTTATAAAATACTTAGCTCAAGATTTTGATTTGATGCCATTTATAACTGTTTCTGAAAATATTGGTAAATTTTTATCTAATTTTTATCCCGAAAAAAAGCAGGCTAGAATTATTGAATTATTACAATTGGTTGAAATGACCAAATTTTCTAATACAAAAGTAAAATATTTAAGTGGCGGTCAAATGCAAAGAGTTGCAATAGCAAAAGTCATAGCTCTTGAGCCGGAAATATTATTATTTGACGAACCATTTAGCCATATTGATAATTCTAGAAAAAATAGTTTAAGAAGAAGTGTTTTTAATTATGCTAAAAAAAATAAAATTACATGTGTTGTAGCTACTCATGATATGGGAGATGCTCTTTCGTTTTCAGACAGAATTATTGTTTTGAAAGACGGTAAAGTAATAGCTTCTGATGTTCCTGAAAAATTATTTGGACAAAATAATAATTTAGAAGTCGCTAAATTATTCGGAGATGTAAACAGTATTTCGGGCAGTTATTTTGGAATGGAACTTTCTAAAGCCATTTTAGTATACCCTTTTGAGCTTTCAGTTACAAAGAATTCAGACTTAGAAGTTGAAGTTGTTAAGTCCTATTTTAAAGGTGAAAATTATTTGGTGGAAGCAAAGTATAAAGAAGGAATTTTGTATTTTGATTCAAATGAATTTATAAATTCAAAATCTAAATTATTTTTGAAACTTTCAAAATTTTCAAATTCAAAGCTATAGCAGTAACTGTAAATTATTTCTTAAATTTGTAATTACTATTTTAAATAAAACGACAATATATGTATCATTCAAAAATATCCGGTTTAGGTTTTTATGTTCCTGAAAATGTTGTTACAAACGATGATTTGTCCAAATTAATGGATACAAACGATGCTTGGATTCAAGAAAGAACAGGGATTCAAGAAAGAAGACATATTATAAGGGGAGAAGATACTACAACTTCAATGGGAGTAAAAGCAGCGGAAATTGCGATTGAAAGATCTGGAGTTGCTAAAGAAGACATCGACTTTGTTGTGTTTGCAACTTTAAGTCCAGATTATTATTTTCCAGGACCAGGAGTTTTGGTACAAAGAGATTTAGGTTTAAGAACTGTAGGAGCTCTAGATGTTAGAAATCAATGTTCGGGTTTCGTATACGCTATTTCTGTAGCGGATCAATATATAAAAACAGGAATGTATAAAAATATTTTGGTTATTGGTTCAGAAGTGCATTCTACAGGATTAGACATGACCGATAGAGGACGTGGAGTTTCAGTTATTTTTGGCGATGGAGCAGGAGCAGCGGTATTGTCTAGAGAGGAAGATTTATCGAAAGGAATTTTATCTACTCACTTACATTCGGAAGGACAACATGCAGAAGAATTGGTTCTCGTTGCACCCGGAATGGGTAAACGTTGGGTAACAGATATTTTGGAAGAGAATAATCCAGATGACGAAAGTTATTATCCATATATGAATGGGCAATTTGTGTTTAAAAATGCGGTAGTTCGTTTTAGTGAAGTTATTAACGAAGGATTACAGGCTAATAATTTAGAGGTTTCCGATATTAATATGTTGGTCCCGCATCAAGCAAATTTGAGAATTTCTCAATTTATACAATCAAAGTTTAAACTGACAGATGATCAAGTGTATAATAATATTCAAAAATATGGGAATACTACAGCAGCATCAATTCCTATAGCATTAACAGAAGCGTGGGAAAATGGTAAAATTAAAAAGGGAGACTTAGTAGTTCTTGCCGCTTTTGGTAGCGGATTTACATGGGGTAGCGTTATTATTAGGTGGTAATTTTAAAATATATTCTAAAAAGCTCCTTTATACAAGGAGCTTTTTAGTTTTATAGTATAAAAAAACCCTCTCATTTCTGAAAGGGTTTTCTAGTAGCGGGAACAGGACTCGAACCTGTGACCTTCGGGTTATGAGCCCGACGAGCTGCCTACTGCTCTATCCCGCGATGTGCGTTTTGTAATCTCAATAAGTCTTACTTAGTAGCGGGAACAGGACTCGAACCTGTGACCTTCGGGTTATGAGCCCGACGAGCTGCCTACTGCTCTATCCCGCGATTTGTGAGTGCAAAAGTACAATGAATATTTTAAAAAACAAGAATTTTTATTAAATATTCTTTTATTTCTTCTATTCGACTGATATAACTACCTTTGCAAAATAAATATAATTTAAGAATGGATCATAAAGCTGGCTTTGTAAATATAATTGGAAATCCAAACGTGGGTAAATCTACATTAATGAATGCCTTTGTAGGAGAGCGTTTGTCAATTATTACTAGTAAAGCACAAACAACACGTCATCGTATTTTAGGTATTGTAAATGGAGATGATTTTCAGATGATATTATCTGATACTCCTGGTATTATTAAACCTGCTTATGAAATGCAAAAATCGATGATGAACTTTGTAAAAAGTGCTTTTGAAGATGCAGATGTACTTATTTACATGGTTGAAATAGGCGAAAAAGAACTAAAAGACGAAGATTTTTTTAATAAAATTATTCGCTCTAAAATACCTGTTTTGTTAATTTTGAACAAAATTGACAAGTCTAACCAAGAAGAATTAGACGAACAAGTAGAAATTTGGTCTAACAAAGTACCTAATGCAGAAATTTTTGCTATTTCAGCATTAGAAAATTTCAATGTGCAAATGGTTTTTGATAGAATTATAGATTTATTACCTGTTTCACCTGCTTATTATCCAAAAGACACTTTAACAGATAAACCCGAACGTTTCTTTGTTAACGAAACTATTCGAGAAAAAATCTTAATCAATTATGACAAGGAAATTCCTTATGCAGTGGAAATTGAGACTGAAGAATTTTTTGAAGATGAAAAAATTATCCGAATTAGAGCTGTAATTATGGTAGAGCGTGATTCGCAAAAAGGAATCATTATTGGGCATAAAGGGTCGGCTTTGAAAAAAGTAGGAATGCAAGCTCGTGCCGATTTAGAAAAATTCTTCGGAAAACAAATACACTTAGAAACATATGTTAAAGTAAATAAAGACTGGAGAAGTAATGCATATCAATTACGTCGCTTTGGTTATAATAACAATAATTAGCATTAAATAACATTATCTAGTAATTCCTCAAGTTCAAGCATTTGAGGAATTCCTTTTTTACGATTGCGTCTAGCAAAATAATAAAGAGAAAGCCAAAAAATAATCATTAACGCTAAGACCATTAAATCAAGATTGAAATTTTGATTTAATCTCCATTTTGAATACGTAATTATACTAAAGATTATAAAAACTCCTGCTACTATAAAGTGTAAGAACATAAACATTGTCCATAAAACTGGGTCGGGTCCAAACAATCCATTAATTGCTGTTTTCCCATCTTCCATTTCTTCTAGCTCAATATGAAGTTGAGGTGAGTGTTTTTCACGTTTTAAAATTCCAATACTAAGCCAAACATGATTGTCTAGAAGTTTTACTTTAAAATTTGGTTCAACAGTAGTTTTTAAAGTTTTAAAATTTTCTAATAAATCCGCAATTGGTTTCTCAGAAATTTTATATAATTTATACCTTAATTTGATTTCTTTGTCTAATTCCATAACTGGATATGTTCTAAAATCTAATATACAAATTATTATTTAGTGATGAATTTTAATTTTAATTTTTTGATTAAAAAGTATGGTTGGATTGCAAATAGAAAAATCACCAAAAAAAAACTTACCTTTGCAAATTCAAAATAAGATTATGAATAATATAGTTGCCATAGTAGGAAGACCAAATGTAGGGAAATCTACTTTATTTAATAGATTAATACAACGTAGAGATGCGATTGTAGATTCTGTGAGTGGAGTTACGCGTGATAGAAATTACGGTAAAAGTGAATGGAATGGAAAAGAATTTTCTGTAATAGATACAGGTGGTTATATAAAAGGTTCTGATGATGTTTTTGAAGGAGAAATTCGCAAACAAGTAGAATTAGCAATTGAAGAAGCAGATGCTATCATTTTTATGGTAGATGTTGAAGAAGGAATTACTCCTATGGATGCTGAAGTTGCTAAGTTACTTCGTAAAGTAACGAAGCCAATTTTAATTGCAGTAAATAAAGTAGATAATGCAATGCGTGAAAAAGACGCTGTAGAATTCTATAACTTAGGTCTTGGAGATTTTTATACAATTGCTGGAATGAGCGGAAGTGGAACAGGAGATTTACTAGATGCTCTTGTAGAAGCTTTACCAGAAATGCCAGAAGCAGTAGAAGAAGAAAATCCTTTACCACGTTTTACAGTTGTAGGTCGTCCTAATGCAGGAAAATCTTCATTTATTAATGCATTAATTGGAGAAGATCGTTTTGTAGTAACAGATATTGCAGGTACAACTCGTGATGCAATTGACACTACTTATAACCGTTTTGGATTTGAATTTAAATTAGTAGATACTGCCGGAATTCGTAGAAAAGCAAAAGTAAAAGAAGATTTAGAATTTTACTCTGTAATGCGTTCGGTAAGAGCAATTGAGCATGCAGATGTTTGTATTATAATGATTGATGCAACTAGAGGATTTGAAGGACAAGATCAAAGTATTTTTTGGTTAGCAGAAAAAAACAGAAAAGGAGTTGTTATTTTAGTAAACAAGTGGGATTTAATTGAAAAAGACACTATGTCTACTAAAGAGTATGAAGTTAAGATTCGCGAACAATTAAGACCTTTTACAGATGTACCTATTTTATTTGTATCTGCTTTAACAAAACAACGTTTATTAAAAGGATTAGAAACTGCGGTAGAAGTTTTCGAAAACAGAAAACAACGTATTCCTACTTCAAAATTTAACGACGTAATGCTACCTATTATAGAGCGCATGCCGCCACCAGCATTAAAAGGTAAATTTGTGAAGATTAAATATTGTATGCAGTTACCAACAGCTACGCCACAATTTGTATTCTTTTGTAATTTACCACAATATGTAAAAGAACCATATAAGCGTTTTCTTGAAAATCAATTACGTGAACAATATAACTTTAGTGGTGTTCCAATTGACATTTACTTTAGATTGAAATAAAAAAAGCCTGAAGTCTATAGACTCAGGCTTTTAAAAGAAATTTAACTTCTTTATAACTATTTAACTAGCAATTTACTCGAAGGTTTAAACTTTGTTAAATTAATTCCTTTAACTGCCGCTTGATATTCTTTTAAAGTAGGTGTTCTTCCTAAAACTGTAGATAAAACTACAACAGGAGTTGAAGACAGTAAAGATTCCCCTTTTTTCTCATCAGAATCTTTTACAACCCTTCCTTGAAACAAACGAGTAGATGTAGCCATTACAGTATCACCAGGTTCCGCTTTTTCTTGATTACCCATACAAAGATTACAACCTGGTCGCTCTAAGTACAACATGTTTTCGTATTTAAGACGAGCTGCAGCTTTTGGAGCATTATCATCAAACTCAAATCCTGAATATTTTTGTAAAACTTCCCAATCACCTTCAGCTTTTAACTCATCCACAATATTATAGGTTGGAGGCGCAACTACTAAAGGAGCTTTAAACTCAACTTTTCCTTGTTGTTCCTCAATATTTTTTAACATTTGAGCTAAAATTTTCATATCTCCTTTATGAACCATACAAGAACCTATAAATCCTAAATCTACTTCTTTTGTACCTCCATAATAAGATAATGGTCTAATTATATCGTGTGTATATCTTTTAGAAACATCAGCATTATTTACATCTGGATCGGCAATCATTGGCTCCACAATTAAATCTAGATCCACCACAACTTCTGCAAAATATTTAGCATTTGCATCTGGAGTTAATGCTGGTTTTTCACCTGAAGTGATTTCATTAATTCTCTTATCAGCAATAGCAATTAAACCTTTAAGAACGCCTAATTTATTATCCATTCCTTTGTCAATCATAATCTGAATTCTACCCTTTGCAATCTCTAAAGATTCAATTAAAGTAGCATCTTCAGAAATACAGATAGAAGCTTTTGCTTTCATTTCAGCAGTCCAGTCTGTAAACGTAAAAGCTTGATCGGCAGTTAATGTTCCAAGATGAACTTCAATTATTCTTCCTTGAAAAACGTTATCTCCACCAAACTGAACTAGCATTTGTTGTTGCGTTGCATGCACAACATCACGGAAGTCCATATAATCTTCCATTTTACCTTTAAAGGTAACTTTTACAGATTGAGGAATTGGCATTGAAGCTTCTCCTGTAGCAAGTGCTAAAGCAACTGTTCCAGAATCGGCACCAAAAGCAACACCCTTAGACATTCTTGTATGCGAATCCCCTCCAATAATAATTGCCCAATCGTCAACTGTAATATCATTTAAAACCTTGTGAATTACATCGGTCATTGCATGATAAACACCTTTAGGATCACGAGCAGTAATCAAACCAAAATCGTTCATGAACTTCATTAATCTTGGAATATTAGCTTTAGATTTATTATCCCAAACCGAAGCAGTATGACAACCAGATTGGTAAGCACCATCCACAATAGGAGAAATTATTGTAGCTGCCATAGACTCTAATTCTTGTGAAGTCATTAATCCAGTAGTATCTTGCGAACCTACAATATTTACTTCTACACGAACATCAGAACCCGCATGTAATATTTTACCTGGAGTTGTACCAACAGCATTCTTATTAAATATTTTTTCTACAGCCGTAAGCCCTTGCCCTTCAATAGAAATTTCTTTCGATGGAGCAAACACAGGAACTATTTCTGTATTTAAAACTTTTGAAGCAAATGTTTGTAGTTTTTTTCCAAAAACAACAGCATAAGAACCACCAGCCTTAATAAATTCAACTTTTTGAGGTGTTAATGCTGCAGAAATATCCATTAATTCTGTATCACCAAAGTATAATTTTTTCTCTTTCGTATTAACTGTAAGCACAGTTCCTGTAGCAACAGAATAGGCTTGTTCTAATACAGCATCACCATTTTCGTCACGAATTGTATTTCCTTCCGCATCTGTTTTTTTAACCCAGTTTTTAAGGTCAATTCCAATACCTCCAGTAACTCCAACTGTTGTTAAGAAGATTGGAGAAATTCCGTTTGTACCAGCTATAATTGGTGCAATATTTATAAATGGAACATATGGGCTCGCTTTTTTACCCGTCCATAATGCTACGTTGTTTACACCTGACATTCTAGATGAACCAACTCCCATTGTTCCTTTTTCAGCAATTAACATCACCCTTTTATCAGGATGTTGTTGCTGTAATGCAATTAATTCTTTTTGTTGTTCTTTATTGTGTTCAAATAAACATTGACCATGTAATTCACGATCTGATCGAGAATGTGCATCACCACCTGGAGAAAGTAAATCTGTAGATATATCACCTATACCAGCAATAAATGTAACAACCTCTATTTTTTCTTCTACTTCTGGAAGTTTAGTGAAAAATTCAGCTTTTGCATAACTCTCTAAAATATCTTTTACTATTTCGTTACCATTTTTGAATGCTTCCTCTAGACGATTTGTATCTGCTTCGTAAAGAAAAACTTGTGTCTTAAGAACATTTGCTGCATCTTTTGCAATAACAACATCATTACCTAAAGCCAAATCAATCAAGACCTCAATTGAAGGCCCACCCTTCATGTGAGATAATAATTCGAAAGCAAAAGCAGATGTGATTTCTTTAACTACAGCTTCACCAAGAATAATTTTCTTTAAAAAAGAAGCTTTTACACCAGCTGCAGGAGTAGTTCCAGGAACAACATTATATATAAAAAATTGAAGAGAATCTTCGCGGTTTGCGTTATTTACATCTTTAATTTGTGTAATAATTTCGCTTAATAATTCAGCGCCATCAATTGGTTTTGGATTAAGTGCTAGACTTTTTCGTTCTTCAATTTCGTTTAGATAATCGTTATAAATATTCATATATAAATGTGTGATTTTTTGATTTTTTTATTTCTAATTGCACAAATTTAATAATTCTTAATGAGATTTAAAAATTTTTAATAAAATGCTCAAATAGAAGAGATATTATTTATAAAGATTATATTCTACTGAATATATTTCAAAAAATATAAAAAATAGAAGCTTAAATTACATAATTCGTAATTACGAATATTTATATTATTAATTTCACAAAAAAGAGTTTGAAAAAATAACATTATTACAATTTATTCGAAATGAAAATTCACTTATCTCGTAAGTTCATCATAGGTTTCTCGAAATATTTGTACAACAAATAAGATATAAAAATTGTTGCAAATAAATAAATCACAATAATTAATGGAGCAGAAAGCTCAAAATTGAACTTATTTAGTATAAATTTAAACAAAACAGTCACAATACTATAGTGTAATAAATACATACTATATGATATTCTACTAATCAATTCAATAGGCTTAGCAAAAAAACTATTTGATTTATTCCAATAAACAAAAACTGGAATACCAAGTGCAATTGTAAATGAAGTTAGCGTAAAATAAAACACTTTTACATACAATGGCGATTGTACAATATCAAAACCCAAAACATTCATTACAACAAACTGAAAAAAGAATAGATGCAATGCTATAATAAAGAGATAAACACTATATTTTTCCAAAAATCTTGCATAATAAAAATGTAACCAAGCAATTACAAATCCAACAATTATACTATCAATCCTATAAATAACAATAGACTTAATTGCTAAATTCCAAGTTTGCATATCTGAAAAAGAATCTTCCATATATACGGTAAATCGCAATAAATGAAACAGTACAATTAAGAATCCACAAAGTAATAAAAAACCAAACTTTTTGTTTTTTTTAAACAATTTACATCCAAAAAACAAAACAATAGGTACAAACACATAAGTCCATTCTTCAACTGACAAACTCCATGATTCTGTAAAAATCGTAATGGAATAAGAAGCAAAATTTTGCATGAAAAAGAAATAACTCAACCAATTATCTATTGGATAACCAAAGAATAAAGCAATTATTAAATTAAGAATTAAAACTAAATAATAATTTGGCAAGGTTCTAAACCATCTTCTTTTTAAAAAGTGAAGTATCGTTTTAATTGAAAATTCCTCGCTAATGAATTTTTTAAGCAAAATAGTGCCAATTAGAAATCCACTCAATACAAAAAACAATTCTACACCTGCAAAACCTGATATCCCACTTATAGATATTAGTGTTGGATTTGTACTATCAATTAAATAATAAATATGTGAAAACACAACCATTAATATTGCTATTGCACGCACTACATCTAGGCCAAATATTCTTTGATTATCTTGTATTTCTGCATCCATTTTACTTACTTTTGTAACCCATAAATCCTTAATTTTGAGAAACTCAAAGATATACAAATATCTAATCTTCACTTTTATTATTTCAAGTCTTTTTGGAATAATAACCTATATATCATTATCAAACCGACATCAGGCTATAATAAAAACTAAACTTTTACACACATTAAGTTTGGTTGACAATAAATGGGAAGTGGAAAATATAGCCAACGATTATAAAATGTTATCTCCTACTTTTTTAATTGATGGTATTTACAAATCTATGGAAGGCCCAAAATCCTCAAGATACATTCAACTGAACCAATCTGAAGAGTTACTTTGGATTACTGGATTTGATATAAAAGCTGTAGACGCAAAAACAAACGAAGTAATCAGTAATGATTTCATTTGTCATATGAATGTAGATTTGAATGATGCAAATTACTTTGGCAATTGGAGTTTAAACGACAGAATAGGTAAACAATACCCAAGATTAACTTCATTATCTAATGGTTTTGTAAGTTTTGATTTTCCAAAAGGCTATGGCGTTCCAATAAAAGGAAACGAATATTTATTTATAACTTCTCAGGCTTTAAACCATAATGAAAAATCTATTTTTAAGAAAATAAAACATTTAGTTACAGTTAAAAACGAAAAAAACAATGGCACGCAAAAACCTTTAATGAGTAAAACGGTTTACATTCAATTACCTTACAATAAAGAAGATCCTTTTAAAACGCCACTTGATCCTGCAAGCAATCAATGTATTCCTGTAGAAACTAAAAATCATAGTTATCCCGATGGAAATGGAAACATGCTATCTGGACATTGGATAATTCCAAAAGGAAAAAATACTTATAGAAGTTCTATAACTTCACAATTACAGTTACAGTTACAAGATAGTCTACGTCTTCATTTTTCTGCAATACATGTTCATCCATTTGCAACTTCCATTGCACTATATAACAAAACTACCAAGCAAAACATATTTAAAAGTGGCATTTCTAATCATAAAGACAAAATAGGACTAATTGAAGTTGCGCCATTTAGTTCTGAAGAAGGAATCTGGCTTTATAAAGAGCATGAATATGAATTGGTTTTAGAGGTAAACAACACCTCAACTATAGACCAAGATATGATGGGGAGCATGTTTCTTTTCTTCTATGATAAAGAATTGGAATCAATTTTAAGAAAGTAATTACTAAAGTTTTAAATCTTTATCTGTATTTATTTTTTCACCATTATATTTCAGTGTCCAACCAAGCGAATTTGTAACAATTAGCATTTTTGCTAATTCAGAAACTAATCTGTTTTTTGCATTTGTTTTTAAAGTAGATTTCTCTAACTTCTTAGCTAAATTAACTTTTGCAATTTTGCTAATCTTATTATAATCTGAAGCGTTGAATTCATTAAATGTACTCGATTCAATATCGTAATATTTTAAATCTGGACTAATCTTAATTTCTTCTTTTGGAATGGTTAAAATGGTAAGTGTTTTACTTTCCGCATTTACATCATATTCAATCAAACTTAAATCAAAACCTACTGTAACATCTGCATTAATTACTACAATCGCTTTTTTATCAAATGACAAACCAGGAATATAAGTTTCGCGCTTATCTTTATAAGTCATCACTTCTGCAAAATGACCTTCGGTTACAACCAATTTCCCAACATTTTTAATTTCTTGTTGAATTAAAAGTGTATCATATTCAATAGAGGAAGTGTTGTTTTTAGCAAAAAAGAATTTATAGCCAAAGAAAAAAACTAAACCTAGAAGAGCTAAAATTACCCATTTTCTTATCTCAGAAATGTTATTGAAAAAATTCATGTTAAAAAATATTTACTGCGAAGATACTAAACATATTTTCTAGTTTTCAAATTCTACATTATAAAAAAAACCACCCGAAGGTGGTTTTAAAAACACAATATTGTACAAACTATTTTTTAATAATTTTATATGTTTTTGGATTATTATTATCATTAAATACTCTTATCAAGTAAGTTCCTGTTGCATAATATGAAAAATCTATAGTGATCTCTCCTTTATTATATTTCGAATCAAAAATCATTTGCCCTAACATATTATGAACCTCAACTCTTTCTATTGTTGATGAAGATTTAATATTTAGAATATCTTGCACAGGGTTTGGATATATACTTATTACATTCTGAATAAAATCATCATTATATAAGCAACCTCCATTTGTCATTGTAACCGCTAACACACTACTACTTTCACAACTATTATCTGTTTGAGTAGCGTAATAAGTAGTGTTATTCACAATTAAAGCAGAAGCTAAAACTACATTCCCACCTGTTGGAGCATCATACCATATAACGTTTGTACCTACTACAACAATATCTCCTAAAGTTTCACCATTACAAAATGTTTGATTAGCATTTCCAGTTGGCGCACTTGTAGTTACTATACTTGCAGTTACAGCGGTTCTAGTTGAAGTACATGTTGCTGTAGCGCTCTCTACATAATAAGTTGTAGTTGTACTTAAACTTGGCGTTGTAAAGCTAGTTCCTGTTGTTAAAGCAGCTCCGCCTGAAGCATTTGCAAACCAACTAATGGTTCCAGCACTTGCTGCTGCTCCTAAAGTTACTGTTCCTGTTCCACACCTACTTGCCGGTGTAGTTGATGTTATAGAAGGTATTGCATTAATTGTTGCTACAACAAGAGTTCTTACAGATGTACATCCGTTTTGAGAAACTTCTACATAATAATTTGTAGTTGTACTTAAATTTCCAGTAACATAGCTTGTTCCTGTTCCAAGAACTGTTCCGCCTGAAGCATTTGCAAACCAACTAATTGTTCCTGCACTAGCTGATGCTTGTAATGTTACACTTCCAGTTCCACATCTACTCGCAGGAGTAGTTGAAGTAACTGAAGGTGTTGTGTTTACAGTAGCTGTTACAGCAGTTCTTGATGAAATACAACTTCCGTTAGCACTTTCTACATAATAAGTTGTAGTTGTACTTAAACTTGGAGTTGTAAAGCTAGTTCCTGTTCCAAGAGCTGTTCCACCTGAAGCATTTGCAAACCAACTAATTGTTCCACCACTTGCTGATGCTTGTAAAGTTACAGTACCAGAATCACAAACACTACTTGGTGTTGTTCCTGTAATACTTGGTGTAGCATTTATACTTGCAGTTACAGCCGTTCTAGTTGAAGTACACGTTGCCGTAGCACTTTCTACATAATAAGTTGTAGTTGTACTTAAACTTGGAGTTGTAAAACTAGTTCCTGTTCCTAGAGCTGTTCCACCTGAAGCATTTGCAAACCAATTAATTGTTCCAATACTTGCTGTAGCTCCTAAAGTTACCGTTCCAGTATCACATCTACTCGCAGGAGTAGTAGAAGTAATAGTTGGTATCTCATTAATTGTTGCTACAATAAGAGTTCTTACAGATGTACATCCGTTTTGAGAAACTTCTACATAATAATTTGTAGTTGTACTTATACTTCCTGTAGCATAGCTAGTTCCTGTTGCTAAAGCCGTTCCGCCTGAAGCATTTGCAAACCAACTAATAGTTCCAGCACTTGCTGCTGCTTGTAATGTTACACTTCCAGTTCCACATCTACTCACAGGAGTAGTTGAAGTAATTGAAGGTGTTGTATTTACAGTTGCAATTACAGCAGTTCTAGTTGAAATACAACTTCCGTTAGCACTTTCTACATAATAAGTTGTAGTTGTACTTAAACTTGGAGTTGTAAAACTTGTTCCAGTTGCTAATGCTGTTCCTCCAGAAGAATTTGCAAACCAACTAATTGTTCCTGCACTTGCAGTAGCTTGTAAAGTTACTGTTCCTGCATCACATCTACTTGCTGGAGTAGTGGAAGTAATTGTTGGAATTGCAACAACAGTTATGAATGCTGTTTTAGTTTCCGTATCATTTCCATTAAAGTTAGTTGCAACTAATGCAACTTCGTAAGTACCAACCGTATTATACGTAATTATTGGGTTTTGAACTGTAGAACTATTTGGAGTTCCGCCAGTAAATGTCCAAGCCCATACAAATGGTAAATTTGTTGACGTATCTGTAAAAGTAACTGTTCCTCCTACACAAATTGTAGTTGCCGAAGCAGTAAAATCTGCAACTGGCGGATCAGTAGGACAAACAGGTGCTGACCCATTACTTGAAAATCCATCACCATCACCACCAAAATAAGCATAAAATTGAGGTGGAATTGCACAAGCAACAGCGCTAATTGTTTGCGAACTAAATCCGTCTGCATCGCCACCTAAATACGCATAAAACTGTGCAGGAAGTGGGCAAGAAACAGCATCTATCTTATCTGCAGCAAAACCATCAGCATCTCCGCCTAAATAAGCGTAAAATTGCGTAGGAATAGCACAGGAAACAGCATCTATCTTGTCGGAAGCAAAACCGTCAGCATCACCTCCAGAATAAGCATAAAACTGATCTGGAACAGCACATACTGTTGCGTTTACACTGCCACTAGCACTACCATCGGCATTTCCTCCTTGGTAAACATAGAACTCTGTGGGAGCGCTACATGTTGCATTTATTAAACTATTTGTTGTTGTTAAACTACCATCGCCTCCTGAATAAGCATAAAACTGATTAGGAAAAGAGCAACTAGTATTGTTTATGCTTTGAAAAGCATGCCCATCGGCATCACCTCCTTCATATTGCGCATAAACAAATCCGTTTAACAAAAGTAACAGCATGAATACAACTTTATATATTTTTGTTGTTTTCATCGTTATTTGATTTTAATTAATATTAGTACTAAAACATATATTTATGTTTTGAATCAAATAATCGATTAACGAACCCCTCTACCACCAGTTGTATAAGATCTAGTTGATGGAGCAGATGTTGCATTTGTTCTATCTGAAGTTCTTGAAGCGTTTGCTGAAGGGTTATAATACCCATTACCTCTAGAACCTGCACCTATGGCAGTAGCAGGTGCTGGCCAAGTTGCAACATCTGCATCTCCTAATACCGTTAATAACCCATCACCTAATGCACCTGTAAAAGAGACACCAGATGCATTACCAGTAGTTATGGTTCTTTCCCAAACATTACCCGACATATCCATAACACCATAATAAGCAGCACCAGAAGAAGCTCTCCCTGTTGATGAAGTGGCGAACATTCCTACTCTACTTGGTCCAAATCCAGTACCTGCATAAACAGCTGCAGACTGCCATAAATTTCTTCCATTTACTACAGTTGCAATATTTTCATTAGGTCTAAAGGCAGTACCTGAAACAATTGAACCTGTAGAATAAGAACTAAAATCAGTAGTTCCCCATGGGTATTCTCCTGCTACACGAGGAGCAATACCTCTACATATTTTTTCAAATTCCATTTCTGTCATTGGGCGTAAACAAGACCAATCTAAATAAGCAGCTAAATCAGCCCAAGAAATCCAGTTCATAGCTACGTTTTGACCATCATCTACATTGTTTTCTACACCACTGGTAGCATCACAAGCAAAAACAGCTGGTAATGTATTGTTGTTTCCAGACGTTACTAATTTAATCCCATTTCTATATGCAGTACCAGTTGTAAAAGCACCGGTCCCTGGAGCAGAAATAGGATCTATTCCTGTACGTTCTTTTTGTTGGTCGTATGTTAATGTATTTAAAAATTCAACATATTGTTCTTGCGTCATTTCATATTTCATTGAATAGAACGCATTATATCCCATAGGAAAAGTTGCAGGTACATTTACCGAAGCTCCACCCAAAGTTGCTGCAGTAAGTCCACCTGATTGAGTAGCAGCATTTATAGTTATACTACTATAAGTAGCAGCACTTACTCCGTCTCCAATTTGAAAGTCAGCTTGAGGAATATTTACCATTTCTATACCATATACTTTATAGTTATATGTTCCAGCTGGAATATTTAAATTTAATGTAACGGCAGTACTAGCAATGTTTCCACCACCCACAGCACTTCTTCTTAAAAAGACTCCTTTATTGTCTGACACCATGTCTACTTGTAATGGAGAAACTGTTGAGTTACCTGTTGTTGCAATAGCCGCATGATACCATTGACGAGTTGCACAATCTTGGTATTTTACAAAAATCCAAACTGCATCCCAGTTTGATGGTGCTAAACTAGCATTCCAACTATTGTCCCAAGAGACATTAAAAGAAATATTTGAACCAGAAACAGCAGTTCCAGTAATTTGTAAATTATTAGCATTTGAAGAAATTCCAAATCCAAACAATAAAAGAGCGATAGCCCATTTCGAAAATAATTTTTTAGTATCCATGATTTTATGTTTAAAAGTTATAGTCCAAAATTACCTTACTATTGGTCACAAAAAAATAGGGCAATTGCCCTATTTTTGAAATTTATATTTTTAAAATCATATTAAATTATTTCGTTTTGCTTTTTGAACAGCTTCTAGTTTTGAATGCACTTGTAACTTAGAATAGATATGTTCAATATGTTTTCGAACTGTAGATGGTGATAAAAATAAATTTTCGGCAATTACGGTGTAACTTAAACCTTGTGCTAATTGTTCTAAAACATCGATTTCTCTTGATGTTAAGTTAATTTCTTCTTTTGCAATTTCTTCAAAACTTACAGGATTACGTAAGAGTTTTAATGTTTTTAAAGCTATTGAAGGATTCATTGCTGCTCCACCATTTAAGGTTTCAACAATTCCATTAAATAGTACATGTGGATTTACATCTTTTAATAAGTACCCATCAGCTCCAGCTTTGATAGCGTTGAAAATATTTTCATCATTATCAAAAACAGTTAGCATTATTATTTTAATTTGAGGGTATTTTTGTTTTACAGCCAAAGTAGCTTCAATACCATTCATAATTGGCATTTCAATGTCCATCAACAAAACATCTAAATTACTGTTGTTGTCTAATTTCTTCATTAAATCAGTTCCATCGCAAGCGGTAAATTTTATTTGAATTTCCTCGAAAAAAGATAATTTTTCTTTTATTGAAGAGATTAGAAAACTATTATCATCTATGATTGCTATTTTCATTTTTAAAATTCGTTTTGATTTGAGATTGTAGAAAGTAAATCTACTTGCTGTTTAACTATTGATAGTTTAAAACCAATAACCTTCCAATGATTTGTTTTAGATTTATTTTGCATATTCTTTTGCTTAATTATTTCTAATTCCATTTTTTCCTCTATTTCATGTATAAACAAACTATGCAGTTGTTTTTCTTTTTTAATAGAGTTAACATGCCATACGATAGAATACAAAAATATTAAAAGTAAGAAAAGTATTGTGATATTCATAATGATTGATTTATGTGATATTTACACTTCAAAAAAAGGTTAGTCTTATTTCAATTTCGGGGAATTATTCAGGTTGTTTTTGTCTAATATTAGCTACGTAATTTTTTTATTTTTTCTGGATTAAAAGTTACTTTCTACCAATAAAAATCTAAAAGAGTTCGGATAATTGTCAATAAAACAGCAGCTATTATACTAACCTAATTAGTAATAAACAAAAAAGGCAGTGTATTCATCCTTAATACAATTGTGATAGATATTTTATATATGTAAAACTACAATTGAAAATAATAACACAAAATAAGGCAATTGCCCTATTTTAAAAACTAATGCATTTGGAAGCAGATATTTTTAATCCAAAATAAACTTCAAAGTTACATTTGTTCCTTGTTTTAAAGATTTAATTGAAAAATCAGCATCAATTTCTTGAGCTCTTTTTTTCATTGAAGCTAAACCGTTTCCTGCTTCAATTATTTCTTTATCAAAACCTTTTCCATTATCGCTTATAGAAACTTCTAAAATGTTGTTATTTATCGTAAAATCGACAGAAATTTTAGTTGCTTCTGCATGTTTTACAGCATTATTAACAGCTTCTTGAATAATTCGATACACATCAATTCCTTGTAACGAGTTTAAAGTAACTTCATTTGTGTTTTCAGGATAATTAAATTCAAAAGTAATTCCTAATAGTGATGTTTTAGCAGTTTCAATAAAATTAGTCGTTCTTGTTTTTAAGTCTTCAAACGTTATGTTTTCTTTGTTCATTGCCCAAATGGTATCGCGCAAGTCTGTTATAGTAGAACGTGTAAAAGTTCCTATAGAATCAAATTTTGAATATAACTTATCTTTGGTAAACTCAAAATATTTTAGATTATCTAAAGAGGATATAATGAAAGTAAGCTGTGAACCAATATTATCGTGCAAGTCTTTTGAAATTGCTAATCGTTGTTCTTGTAAGTTATTTTGATTTTCAATTTTAACAAGCGCTTGTTTTAGTTCGTTTTCTTTTAAAAGTTGTTTGTTCTTTAAGCGCTGTTGTTTATAAAACAAAAAGCCAATTAAACCTAATAAAATAGCCAACCCTAAAGCAGAAATAAATAAAGTAGTTCTTCTTTTAATTTTTGCTTCTTTTGCTAATAAATCAACTTTTGCCTCTGCTAATTGTTTTTCTTTTTTCTCTGTTTGATACTTTACTTCAGCATTGTGAAGTTTATCATAATTATTTTTTTTTGCAATACTATCATTAGCACTTATATACTTTTTATAATAAGCATTTGCTTCTTTAAAGTTATTTGATTTTTCATAAAAATGAATATAGCTTTCTAAACTTGTCAATAAATCATTTGAAATGTTATATTTTTTGGAATAGAAATATGCACTATCCGTATATTTTTTTGAGTCTACATATTTTTCAGAATCATATAAGACTTGAGAAATGTTATTATATGTAGAAGCTACACCTCCATAGTTTTTAACTTCTTTTTCAATTTTTATTACTTTAAAGAAATATTCTAATGCATTATTAAGTTCCCCCTTATAATAATATATTCCTCCAATATTATTTAAAGACTCTGAAATTCCTTTTTTGTCATTTAATTCTATTTCTATTTGTAAAGATTTCTTAAAAAAATCAGCAGCTAAATCTAAACTATCTTGGTTTGCTAAAGCAATAGCATAATTATTATAAGATTCAGAAATTCCCTTTAAATTTTTTACTTCCGTAAATTTATTTATTGCTTTTAAATTATATTTTTTTGCTTTTTCAAATAACTCCATTGAAGAATAGACCATTCCAATATTATTATTTACTGTTGCTACTTCTTTATAATTATTTTGCTTTTCATAAATATTTATTGCTTTTAAATAGTAATTTATTGCTTCTTCAAACAATCCTAAAGACCTATTACATGCGCCAATATTATTATAGGATGAAGCTAAAGTTTTTAAATCTTCAGTTCTATACACTTTCAACGAGAATTGTTTAGCCTTTTCAAAGTCTCCTAAAAAACGATAAACTATCCCTAAATTATTGTTCGTTACTTCAAAATCTATATTACTTTTACTTTCCTTAAGTGCTTTTTCTAAAAGATTAAGTGCTTTTTCAGAATCATTTCTATAAACACTTATAGCTTCATTATTTAATGCGTCTATATTTTTATTTTGTGAGTAACTTAGTAAGTTAAATAAAAGAAAAAGCGCTACTGTATATTTCATATAATGATATTTAAAAACCAAATTTCGTAAAAAAAATATTAAAAATAAATAGGACAATTGCCCTATTCTATAAAAACTCTATAAAAGGAAAACGATTTTGAATAGATTGAATTTTTACTTTAAGGTTTTTTAAAAATTTTAAATGACTTTCAGATTCAGGATTAAAAGATCTGTGCAAAAGTGATTTCTGAATAGAATCGACTTCTTCCATTACTTTTTGACTATCGTTTGTAATGTAATTCTCTGAAAATCGTTTCCAAATATAATCTATCGCTACCTGATTTGGGTGCAACATATCTTCGGCATAAAAACGATAATCGCGTAATTCGTCCATCATGATTTCATAGCTCGGGAAATAATTGACAATTGATAATTGACAATAGATAATTTTATGAATAGCCGAAATTAAATGCGATTTACTTAATGTATTTTCTATAAAACCATCTTTTATATGACGAACAGGAGAAACCGTAAAAATAAAATTACAATTAGGACTTACCGCATGAACTAAAGAAATTATGTTTTGTAAACTTTGCTCAATAATTTCTATAGAAAGTAACTCTTTAGTAAACTCTTTTTGCGGCACTTTATGACAATTAGCAACTATTTCGTTAGATTCTATATTTCGATACACCCAAGAAGTTCCTAATGTAATTATGAAATGTGTTGCTTGATTTAAAAGATTGAACGATTGAACGATTGAACGATTTAATTCTTTTAGAAATTCTTCTTTATTAGGGTTTGATAATTCAGAATGTACATCATAGCAATGCCATAAATCATTGTGAAAGAAAATATCTTTTTCGGTAAAATACTCTTTTTCAATACTTCTTTGAATTAGTTTTTCAATTGAAACTGGATTAAAAATAATTCCGAATGGATTTACTGTATTCTGAAATTTAAAATATCCCAATTTATCGCTCATATTTTCCGCAAAACAAGAACCAAAAGACAGTACTTTAGAAGTATAATCTATTGGAAATTCATTTTTAGAAATAGGAATTTGAGTTCTGAATTGCATGACACTATTTTTATCAAAAGTACTAATAAAAAGCAAAACCCAAAACAATCGTTTTGGGTTTTTAGTTTATTGGTTTATTAAAAAAGGATTAATTTTTAAGAATTTTTATGATTTTAAATTGTGTTCCGTTTTGGATTCTAACAAAGTAAATTCCGTTTGCTAATTGATTAATGTCAACAGATTGTTCATTTTGGAAGTTTCTAACTTCTTTAATAACTTGTCCCTGAATAGACACAATTTGTAATTGATACATTGAAGAATCTAAACCGTTAACTGTAAAATTATTCTTAACTGGGTTTGGATACAACACAACATTACTTAAGCTGTCATAAGCATCCACACTTAAAGGCACTGTATAATTAATATCTAAAAACGGTTTTGCACTATTCATATATTCTGCTAAACCTACAGTAGTTATGTTTGTATCTACAGTGGCGTTTCCTGTATTAAAATCTATATAATCAGCATTTGCATTTGTATTAGGAAAAGATACTCTAAATTGTGTGTTTCCAGTTTTATTGATAGCTGCAATTCCTGCAGCATTTAAGTCAACGCGTAAAGCATAACCATTTGAAGTTACTGTTCCATGAAAACAACCTGCATTATTAGCATCTGCAGTTGCTAAAAAATCACTATTTTCTATATTTACAGTTCCAAAAGTACCATTTTTAATTTCTAAATTAGCTGCTCCTAATCCTCCAGATGTAAATGGATTTGCAGAACTAAGCCCTTTTCTTATCATGTAAAAACTTAAGGAATTTATTATTGCGTCATCAGGTATTGAACTTGTATCAAAATTTAAAATACCTTTATAGCTTGTCCCTGCACCACCATCGCCAACTCGAACTTCTGCTGTGCCAAAAGTAGTGTTGTTTACCCAACCATCTTGTGTTCCGCCAGAAGAATAAATAGTTGTAGTAACATCTCCTCTAAACTTAGGTAAAAAATTATTCATGGTTTGGTGAATAATTTTATACTCATATGCTGCAGCACTTAAGTGAATAGGATCTGCAGTATTTCTAAAATTAGAACGAATAGCAGGTCTTAATTTATTACCTCCATAAAAATTAGCACTATAAGGTGGTGCTTGTTCTGGTAAAGACAAAGTACCTGCTGCATTTACTCCGTCTCCATAATAATAATGAGAAAGTCCAATTGCATTTGCAAACTTAAGTCTTGATTCAGATGCTAACCACGAAATTCTTTCTTCTTCAACGGTAATCATCATTTGGTTTAACTCCGCATCTGTTATTAAACTTGTGGTAGCATTTCTGCTCAAATCATTTCGTTTTGGACAAGCATAAATCCAACATGTAAAAGCACCTGTATTAAAATTTGGGTAATCATAGCTAGACAATACTATCTCTACATTTGGATGCACTGCAAGAATATCATTAATAATTACAAATGTATTTGCTCTTATCGTTGCAAATAAAGCTGCTTCAGAACCTGGAACGTCTAAATCCATGTCTTTATACCAACCACCTCCAGATTTTGCAGCCAAAATATCATTTCCACCAATACTCAAAATCACAGTTTCAATAGTTGGGTTAGCAGTAATTTCATTAATAACATTGGTTATCCAAGGATAATTAGCTCTATCTGCCCATTCTCTTGCTTCAGAACCACTAATAGCGTATTGTGTTCCGGTATACCCAGGTCCTGGATTAGAACCAAGAGAAGGTCCTACCAAATCTTTATCGGCATGTCCAAATTTGTCGAACATTTTATTATGTGTACCATCATCAGACATGTATTGCGCCCACGAATCTCCAGCTATTAAAACTTTTTTTGTAGAGGCATTAGACGGACAAACTTGTGCGTTTATTACTGTATAACTTAAAACAAGAAGTAAAATGTAAAGTTTTTTCAATGTAGTTGTGTTTTTAAATTTATATAAAAATAAGATTTTTTTTATTAAAAATAACCTTGTAATGATAGTTTGATAAGAATAATGACAAAAACGCGCAAAAAAACAAAACCCAAAACGAGTTGTTTTGGGTTTTTACTTTAATGTTATAAAAAAAATTATTGATTGTAGAAAAATTGTGTAGTTGTAACTTCTCCACTATAACCTGCCGTTTCAGATTCATTTATAGGATAATTATTGCTATTATAATTATAAGTGTAGGTGTAATTATCTGAATCATCAGAATCATCTTCTTGAGTTATATTGTGTAAATTTCCTGATGCAACTTGACCGCAAAAAGCAATTTTATCTAACCCTGTTACATTTATAAATGGATTATTCTTATTATCATAAGTATATGTTCTAGTTCTAATAACTCCACCCTGATTAAAAGTTATCTGAGAAACTTCTCCTCCAACAAATGAAATTGTACCCGTTTTATTTAAAGTAGTTTGAGAAAAAGCATCTCCAATATAATAATTAACAGAAATTGTACCATTAGCATTATAAGTATAAGTTTCTTTATTACCCCAACTTGTGTCAATATTATCAATTATCGTGTATGTAATAATATTTTCATTTATGTCGTATTCATATTTTTCAGTTTGAACAAGTATACTTGATTCATAGTATTTAAATTCAGTAATTAAATCACCCGTATAATCACAAGTAGTATACCCTTCATCATCCGTAGTTTTAACAATTTTTGTTCCCAAATATTCATACTCTGATGTAAATGTAGAACCATCATCAAGTGTTTCAATTGTTCTAGTAACCAAAACCGGAGTTGATGCAACTGGTGCTGGAACAACTGGTGCTGGATCATCATTAGAACAAGAAGTAAAAACAAGTGCTATTGCGCTAAATAAGTAAAGTAATTTTTTCATAATTTATTTTATAAAATTTTCATAAAGAAAAAAAAAAAACGGAAAACAAAGCTTTCCGTTTAAATTATTTTGAATTAATTTTTATAGTTATAAATTGTACTCCCTTTTCTTTGAATGTTTTGAGAAGTTATTAGAATTTTTAATAATTATATTCTGTTGTTGACGTAGATGTACTTCCAATAAATGAGGTTGTTACTGCAATTGGAAAATTACTACTATTATATGTATATATATTATTGTATTGATTTATTATATCACCTCCATCATTAAAAGTAGTACTTGATGTTATATTATTAACTTTTCCAGATTCGAAAATTGAAACAAGTTTATCATATCCTAAAGCATTTTTAAAAATACTGTTTTTTGAATCATATGTATACTCTGTCTTGTTTAATAAATTTGCACCATTATAGTTTTCAACTTTAGCAACATCGCCAAACGTGTTTTTATAAATAATTCCAGAATTACCAATAGTATTTTGGTTTAAGAAATTTCCAGAATAAACTTGAAAAGTAATAATGTCATTATTGTAAGTATAAACTCTTTTCTCAGCTGTATTATTTGAATAAAACAAGTTAACTTCTTCAATCAACTTTTGGTTTGCATCATAAGTAAATCTATTTTCAAATTCTAACTCTGAACTCCCAAGGTTATATCTTTTTATATTAGTTATTAAATTCCCAGTATATGTATGTACAATTTTATTGTTTCCAATATTAAATTCTGTAAACTTATTTCCGTTGTAATTGTATTCAAAAACTAAAGAACTTGTTACAGCTTTTTTTACTAGAATAGCAATTGATACCGAATTAGTAACGCTTTCATTATCAGAACTACAACCTAATAATACAAATAATAACCCTAAAAAATAATTTACTTTTTTCATGCTTTTTTATTTCACAAATTCAATTGCTTTTTCCAAAGCTTCTTTTATTCCTGCAATATTTTTACCACCAGCAGTTGCAAAGAACGGTTGTCCGCCACCGCCTCCTTGGATGTATTTTCCAAGTTCACGAACTACTTGTCCGGCGTTTAGTCCTTTTGCTTCTACTAATTCCTTAGAAATATAACAAGTCAGCATTGGTTTATCATCAGTAGCAGTGGCTAAAACTAAAAACAAGTTTGTTTCGTTGTTTCCTAGTTCGTAAGCCAAATCTTTGGCACCGTTTGCATCTAAATCTACTTGAGTTGCTAAAAACTTCACTCCGTTTATTTCTTGAATTTGAAGAGCTAAATCATTTACTAATCCTTTCGCTTTTTCTTTTAATAATTGCTCCAATTGTTTCTTCAGTTTAGCATTTTCATCTTGTAAGGAACCTACTGCTTTTAAAACATCTTGAGGATTCTTCAACGTTTCCTTGATTTCAGCTAAAGTGTTTTCTTGATTTGCGAAATAGTCTTTAACTGCATCACCTGTTATTGCTTCAATTCTACGAATTCCTGCTGCAACTGCTCCTTCTGATATAATTTTAAAGTGCCAAATATCTGCAGTGTTTTGCACGTGAATTCCACCACAAAGTTCCATTGAATCGCCAAACTTAATTGCACGAACATTATCCCCATATTTTTCTCCAAATAAAGCCATTGCTCCTTCGTCTAACGCTTGTTGAATAGGAATACTTCTTCTTTCGATTAATGGCAATTGCTCTTGAATTCGTTGATTCACAAAATCTTCTACTTGTTTTATTTCTTCATCCGTTACTTTAGAAAAATGAGAAAAGTCAAAACGCAAATTATTTGGGTTAACCAAAGAACCTTTTTGTTCCACATGCGTTCCTAAAACTGTTCTCAAAGCCAAGTGCATTAAATGCGTAGCCGAGTGATTTTTAGAAGAAGAAGTTCTTAAATCTGTATTTACTTTTGCAACAAAACCAGCTGAAACATTTTCAGGTAATTTTTTAGTTATATGAAGAATTAAGTTATTCTCTTTTTTAGTGTCGATAATTTGAATAGTTTCGTTTGCTGACCCGAGCGAATGCGAATTGGCGTAGCAAACTAATGCTCCTTTATCACCAACTTGTCCTCCACCTTCTGGATAAAAAGGGGTGTTATCTAAAACGATTTGGTATAAAACTCCGTCTTTTTTAGAATCTACCTTACGAATTCTAGTGATTTTAACTTCATTCTCCGTTTGGTCATAACCTACGAAAGTTTCCGTATTTCCTTCTACTAATATTTTCCAGTCGTCTGTTGAAACTTCTGAAGCTGCACGCGAACGATTTTTTTGTTCTTGCATCGCTTTATCAAAACCAGCTTCATCTAAACTATATCCTCTTTCTCTTAAAATAAGAGCGGTTAAATCAATTGGAAATCCGAAAGTGTCGTATAATTCGAATGCTTTTGCTCCGTCTACTTCTTTACCAGAAGTATTTGCAATAACAGTATCTAATAATTGTAAACCTTGGTCTAAAGTTCTTAAAAAAGATGCTTCTTCTTCGCGAATAACATTCGTAACTAAATTTTGTTGGCTTTTAATTTCAGGAAAAAATTCTCCCATTTGATTTGCCAAAACAGCAACCAATTCGAATATAAAAGGCTCTTTAGTTCCTAAAAATGTAAATCCGTAACGAATTGCACGACGCAAAATTCTACGGATTACATAACCTGCACCTGTATTTGAAGGTAATTGACCGTCTGCAATTGCAAAAGCAACCGCACGAACGTGATCTACAATTACACGAATGGCAATATTGGTTTTGTTTTGTTCTTCTGATATATTTTTAACCTCGTTTGAAGTATATTTTAATCCTGTAATTTGCTCTACTTTTTCAATAAGCGGTGTAAAAACATCCGTATCATAATTTGAAGTTACGTTTTGCATTGCCATACACAAACGCTCAAATCCCATTCCTGTATCAACGTGTTGTGCGGGTAACTTTTCTAAAGAACCATCTGCTTTACGGTTGAATTCCATAAATACATTATTCCAAATTTCTACTACTTGCGGATGGTCTGCATTTACTAAATCACGACCTGAAACTGCTTTTCTTTCTTCATCTGTGCGTAAATCGACGTGGATTTCAGAACAAGGCCCGCATGGTCCTTGGTCGCCCATTTCCCAAAAGTTGTCTTTTTTGTTTCCTAATATAATTCTGTCTTCTGGCACAAATTGTTTCCAAATATCAAATGCTTCTTGGTCGAAAGAAACATTTTCCTCTTCATTACCTTCAAAAACAGAAACGTACAAACGGTCTTTGTCTAATTTTAATACTTCTGTTAAAAATTCCCAAGCCCAAGGCAATGCCTCTTTTTTGAAGTAATCTCCAAAAGACCAGTTGCCTAACATTTCAAACATTGTATGGTGATAGGTATCAAAACCAACATCTTCTAAATCGTTATGTTTTCCTGAAACACGTAAACATTTTTGCGTATCTGTAATTCTATTACTTTTTGGCGTGGCGTTTCCTAAAAAATATTCTTTAAACTGGGCCATACCCGAGTTATTAAACATTAGTGTTGGATCGTCTTTTAAAACGATAGGCGCTGATGGAACTATTAAATGTCCTTTGCTTTCAAAGAATTGTAAATACTGCTTACGAATGTCTTGTGATTTCATTTTTTACTTTTTATATGTTTATTTGTTTAATCTTTTAAATTAAACTCAAACTGTACTTTCTCTAACATTATTAATTGGCAAACAAAAAATCTAAAAGTTTCGTTCTAAATATATAGTTCAAAACGTAACATTTTATAAATTTGTTCGTATAATCATTAAAATCCAATTTAATTGGTGCAAAAATAGTAATTTTAAAGCATGTCTAAAGTAAAATATTATTACGATTCTGAAAATTTAGCATATAAACGTATAAAAACTAAAAAACGTAAAAAATTTGGTTATATATTTTTGTTTCTATTATCGTCTCTTTTATTTGGTTTTCTTTGCTTAGTACTCTTAATTAACACCCCATATTTTGAAACTCCAAAAGACAAATTGTTAACTGGAGAATTAGAGTCTATGAAACTTAATTACAAGGTACTAAACAGAAAATTGGACTTAATGACCGATGTACTAAATGCTATTGAAGAACGCGACAACAATATTTATAGGATTTATTTTAACACTTCTCCAATTCCAAACGAACAAAGAAAAGCTGGTTTTGGTGGGGCAGCTCGATATAAAGACTTAGAAGGTTTTAATAATTCTGATTTGGTCATAAATTCGAACAAAAAAATTGACATACTTACTAAAGAATTAGTTATTCAATCTAAATCATTAGATGAAATAATTGTTTTAGCAAAACAGAAAGAAAAGTTATTAGCTGCTATTCCTGCAATTCAACCCGTAAAAAATGAAGATTTAAAAAGAATGGCTTCTGGGTATGGATACAGAAGTGATCCTTTTACCAAAATTAGAAAATTTCATTATGGAATGGATTTTTCAGCAAAATCTGGAACTCCCATATATGCAACTGGAGATGGCGTTATTTTAAAAGCAGATAATTCTCTTTCAGGTTATGGAAATCATATTGAAATAAACCATGGCTATGGCTATGTTACTTTATACGCTCACTTAAGTAAATATAATTGTAGAGCCGGACAAAAAGTAAAAAGAGGTGATGTAATAGGATATGTTGGAAGTACTGGACGTAGTGAAGCTCCTCACCTACATTATGAAGTTATAAAAGGTAAAGAAAAAATAAACCCGTTAAATTTTTATTACGGGAGTATTTCTGCGGAAGAATACGTTGCCATTACTAAGTTAGCAAACCAAGAAAATCAATCGTTAGACTAATGCATTTAGAATTACCAGAAAAAAGATACTATAGTATTGGAGAAGTTGCAAAAGCGTTTGATGTAAACACATCTTTAATTCGTTTTTGGGAAAAAGAGTTTGATATTATTAAGCCGAAAAAAAACGCAAAAGGAGATAGAAAATTTACTCCTGATGATGTAAAAAATTTACAACTAATTTTCCATTTAGTAAAGGAAAGAGGTTTTACACTAGATGGTGCAAAAATTCATTTGAAAGAAAATCAAAAGAAAACATTAGATAAATTTGAAATTATTAGAAAATTAGAAACCATAAAATCACAATTAACAAATATTAAAAATCAACTTTAAAAAAATTAAAATTATGAAAAAATTCTTACCATTAATAATTGGAATTGGAGCACTTTTAATGTTAGTGTTTTGGTACTTTGGAGTTAAAAACGGAGCTATTGAAGTAAATCAAGCAGTAAAAAAGGAATGGGGAAATGTTGAAACTTCATACCAAAGAAGAAATGACTTAATTGGGAACTTAGTAAAAACGGTTAAAGGCGCAGCAGATTTTGAAAAATCAACTTTAGAAGCTGTTATAAATGCTCGTTCAAAAGCTACTTCGATAACTATCGACCCTTCAAACATTACACCTGAACAATTAGCACAATTTAATCAAGCGCAAAGCGGCGTTTCATCTGCTTTATCTCGTTTATTAGTAACTGTTGAAAGGTATCCTGAATTAAAAGCAAATCAGAATTTCTTAAAACTGCAAGACGAATTAGCAAGTACAGAAAATCAGATTTTAACTGCTAGAACTCGTTTTAACGAATCGATTGAAAAATATAACAATTATGTTTTGAAAATGCCTAGAAACATCATCTTATCAGAATACAAAGAAAAAGAAGCATTTAAAGCAGTTGTTGGTGCAGAAAAACCAGTTGACGTAGAATTTGATTTTGGAAACGAAGCAGAAACAGCAAAATAATGTCAAAAACCGAAGATTTCTTAACCAAAGAAGAAGAAGAAGAAATTGTTCAAGCAATTGTTGTTGCTGAAAAAAACACTTCTGGAGAAATTAGAGTACATATAGAAGAAACATCAAATAAACCTCCTATCGAAAGAGCTAAGGAGGTTTTTTCTTCGCTTGAAATGTACAAGACAGAAGCTAAAAATGGCGTATTGTTCTATGTTGGCGTTGCAAATAAAGGCTTTGCTATTATAGGCGATGAAGGAATTAATAATGTTATTGAAAGTGATTTTTGGGATTGTACAAAAGATATTGTTTTGGAAAATTTTAAAAATAAAGAATTCAAAAAAGGATTAGTTGAAGGGATTTTAAGAGCTGGCGAGAAATTAAAACATTATTTCCCTTATGAATCAGATGATTCAAATGAACTTTCAAACGAAATATCAAAAGGATAATGGCAAACTTAGTATTTAAATTAATTCGCTTTTTAGTAATTCTAACAACGTTATTATTTCATTATAGTGGGTTTGCACAATTTGAAATTCCAAAGGTTCCAAAATTTCAGACAAGTGTATATGACTATGCTAACATATTGTCTGCTTCAGAAAAGCAACATTTAGAGAATAAATTAATCCATTTTTCAGATTCCACAACTACTCAAATTGTAGTAATTACAATTGAAAGTTTAAAAGGAGAAGATATTGGTATTCTTACACCAAAATGGGGTCAAGAATGGGGAATTGGTGGAACAAAGAAAAACGACAATGGTGTAATAATACTATTAGCTAAAGACGAAAGAAAAATTTGGATTTCGCCTGGTTATGGTTTAGAACAATATTTATCAGCAGGAATAACTGGCGAAATTGTTAGAAATATTATAATTCCTGAATTTAAAGCAGGAAGTTATTTTAACGGATTAGATAAAGGTACAACTGCTATTTTTGAAGTTATAAAAGGAACCTATAAAGGCTCCCGTAAACAGAACGATAAAGGAAGTAGTGCGCCAATTTTATTCTTTTTCATTTTTGTTATTATTCTAATAATTATAATATCCAAAAACAAAAGAGGCGGTGGCAATAATGGAACAGGTAGTTTTCGCGGTCCTGACTTAATGGATATAATTATTTTAAGTAGTCTTGGAAGAGGAAACGGAGGAAGCGGTTTTGGAGGGTCTTCTGGAGGTGGTTTTGGCGGTGGAGGCTTCGGTGGAGGTTTTGGCGGCGGAGGCTTTTCAGGCGGTGGAGCTGGGGGTAGCTGGTAAACAATGATTACTACTCCTTTGGTCAGTTAGTACCTAATAGGCACGGTAGTAGTAATGCTTATAGATATGGGTTTAATGGAAAGGAAAAAGACGATGAACTTAAAGGCATTGGTAATAGCTATGATTTTGGAGCGAGATTTTTAGACCCTAGAGTTGGAAGATGGTTTGCACCTGACCCTTTGGAATCAAAATTCACTAGTTTTTCAACATACAATTACACATTAAATAATCCTATACTTTATATAGATATTGATGGAAAAGATATTTTTATTCCAACAACTAGAGACTTAAATCTTTATAAGAATTCAGAATATTTCAAATTATCAAGGCGTGGAGGTATAACACCACAAAATGTTAATTTTGTTATAAAAGACTTACAAAAGATGACAAATGATAAGCTGAGGAAAACCGTTGTTAGAAATGAAAGAGGTAGAATAATTGGTTATAAAATAGAAATAGAATCTTATGGAACTGAACATAAAGGGAAGGATTATAAAAAGGGAACAGAAAGAATAAAAAATCTAATTGAGAATAAAGAAAAAGTTAGTATATCAAAATCAATGAAAGGAAATAGTACTATACCATTAGGGGATGGAGATTCTTTAATCCTTTACAACGAAAGCGATGTTAATGATGGAGGGATTTTAAATGACGACGGAACGAAGGGTAGGCCTCCTTTTATAGGTTTGGGTCATGAAATCGGACATGCAGAAAATTATAAAGATACTGGTTTAGAGCCTAAATCACCTATTGAAAAAGAAGAATATGTAGACCCTGATTCAGGTAAACCATTTAAAAATGGACTTCCAACAGACGAATTGGTTGCAAGAGATAAAGATAACGAGATAAGAGGAGAGCATTTAGGGGAGAATCATGATGGAGTTGTTGTAAAGAAGAGAGCTAAGGTTTTTGGTAAAAAAATTAATCACAAATAAAGATGAGCTTAATAAAAAAAATCATACTTATTTTTTGTATTTGTACAAATTTTGTTTTTTCTCAAAACAGATATTTCAAGTTAGATAATATAGATATAATCACATTTGAAAAAAATATTATAGAATCAAAAATTGTATCTTGTAATAATCAAATGGATAAGTACAGCAACTCTTCTTTAGATACTTTATATTTAAAAGATTTAAGTATTCATGAGAAAAACATTAATCAGAGTCTACTTGATTTTTTAAATGGTAATTATGATTTAAATATTGAAAATGAAATTAAAATTCTTGAAAAATTAAAAAAGGAATATATTAATGTTGAAATTTTCACACTTTATATTATTGATTTAGGACATTCGAAAACACATAATTTTACTGAATATGATTATGTAATAATTACAGAAGGGTTAGATGGTTGGAATATAATTAATGTTGAAAATAAAACAAAAAGACAATTTAAGAAGAGAGTGAACAAAGGAGAGTTTTATTGGAATTTTGAATATTTTTATTCTATTTTAGAAGATAATAATGATTTTGATTTTTATAATTTTAGTGGGTCTAGGCATATAACTATAACAAAAATTGAAAAAGAAAATGATTTATTAGTTTTTAAGACAAAAAGTAATTATAACCCTAATGATGTTCAAGTAAGTTTTTTAGAATATTTCTTAGGTTTTAAAAGACATCTTAATCCTGTAAAATATTAGTTTAAAGAGAATTATGTCCGATAGCGCCCTGAGCACTCACCATTTTAAACTACAACAAAAGGGCGCCAACCCTTCGTCAGGCTCAGGACAGGTTAGGTTTTTTCTTTTAAACAGTGGTTTTAACCTAAATAATATAAGTTTTAGTAAATAGGCTTTTACATATAAATAAAAAACTAGTATTTATATTTCTAAAAATGTCTTCTTGATTTAGATTCTTTCCCACCAAATTTTTCAATTTTATAGGTCAAAGAAAACATTAAATAACGCTTTAAAACAACATTTTCTTCATCTGTAATACTAGATGCGTTTATGCTTCTTGTAGCACTAACGTTCTGATTTAATAAATCATATACTTTCACTTTTGCCATTAATTTTTTATCAAAAAAACTATACGCTATACTCGTATTCCATAAATAAAAATCTTTCTTAAAACCTGTACCTATATTAGAATTATAAGTATACCCAAAATCATTTCCTACTGTCCAGTTTTTTGGCCAATAATTCGTTACTTGTACATTAAAACGATGTGAAAAATTAGACGCTTCATCTACTACATAATTAGTGTATTTTAATTTATTGTAAGAATAATTGTAAGTAGGATTAATTGTTAGAAATTCACCATAATCATATGTTAGGTTAACTCTTGGCGAAAACGAATAAGATTTTGCACTATACAAAACACCTTCTGTAAATCCTTTAGAAAGTCCGAAGTTATTATTTAAACGATATTCCATTCTAAACTTATGCTCTTCTTTTTTAAAGCTTTTATTCCAGTATAAACCAAGCCAGCTATTATAAGTATCTTCTACGTTATCATAAGTTGTAGTTCGCTTTCTGTTTGCATCATAAGTAGCTGTAGAAATAATTTGTGAAGCATTAAGAGTTCCTCCAGAATAGAAGCCGTAACCCGAACGAGTTGCAAAATCAAAATTTCGATATGAGAAGTACAAACTATGTGATTCATTAATATCTAAATTAGGATTTCCAATTTTAATATTCAATGGATTAGCTAAATCTTGAATTGGTATTACCTGATTTGCACTTGGAAGAGAATATCTATAACTATAATTTATCCATAAATTCTTAGACTTACTAAATTTAAAATTTCCGTAAGCATTAACATAAGGTAATAAAAAATCTTTAGAATAATTAGTTGTTGTATTTAAGTAATTAGATTTTGCGTCAAAGTTTACTAACGATGTTCCTAGTTCTAAATTCAAATTATACTTTTTCTTTTGGAAAGCAAGTCCTGCTTTTGGTATTAAAGTGTTTTCAGAATCTGCAAAATAGTTTGTCAATAAATCATTACTAATGCTATATTGATTTGTTCCAGAATCAAAATCAAACACATCGCGAGAATCCTTATTTCTATTAACCAAATATTCTGTACTAATAGTAATTTTTAAAGAATCTGTTATTGGCTCTGTAAACTCTAACTCCGTTTTGTATTTATCATTCTTTCTAATGGAATTATTAAATTGATTTCTATCGTCATCTGGTTGTGTATCTTGATAAAATTGAGTAGATGAAATTAACTGATTTTCATTATTAGTTTTAGAGTTTTCATTTTCAACTTCTACTGATAAATAACGCCCTTTTCGTTTAAATGCTTTGGTAAAAGTAAGGTTGTTTTTAAAGCTATTCATTTCATCATCTGAATAAGTATCTGAATTACTTTCATTTAATAAATTATTATTTTCATCATACGATTGTTGCGAAACAATATCAATGTTTTTATTTATTGCTTTTGTAAACTGAGGATCAATTGTTATAGAAGCAGTAGAATCTATTTTAAACTCAAACCTTGTCTTAAAATTATGTACAAAACGGTTTGCTATTGAGTTCGTTAATGAGTTCGTTTTAAAATCACCAGACGGCAAAAAGATAGTTTGATTTACCCTATTTGTGTTTTTTGAGTTATTCTCAGAATAGAAATAATTAGTAGAAATTTCCGTGTCTTTTGTCCATTCATCTGAATAGTTTAATCCTACCAAATTAGATTGTGTAATTCCTCTATTGCCACCAAACGAGCGCCCGTTTAAATAAAATGAACCATCACCGTTTATCCAAACACTAGAATTACGACCACCACCCATATTGTCAAATATTTCGTCCATGGAAAAACCAAGAGCATTTATATTATTTGAAGATGCTAGAACACTGAATTTTGTTTTATTTTTAAAATAGTTTACAATGGCACTACTTTCATATCGTTCATCTGTACCATAACCACCCATTATTTTTCCAAAAAAGCCTTTGTTCTTATCTTCATCAATAGTTAGATTAATACTGGAATTATTAGAACTAGCCGCAGCATTTGTTTTTTCTTCTTTTACAGTTTTTGTGTCTGAAATTTGCACTTTATTTATAATATTTGATGGCAAATTTTGAAGTGCAATCTTTCCGTCTTTATCAAAAAAAGGTTTTCCATTTACTAAAATTTGGTTTACCTCTTTTCCATTAACAGTAATCTTTCCATCTGAATCAATTTCAACGCCAGGCAACTGTTTTAGTAACGATTCTACATTTGCATCTGGTCGAACTTTAAAAGAAGAAGCATTAAACTCTAAAGTGTCTTTTTTAACAACAATTGGAGGAATTTCTGAAACAACTACAACTTCATTTAAAGTAGCTACATTTTCAACTAATGAAATCGAATTTAAATCGTGGTTTTTAGAAATATTTTGAAAAGCTGACCTATTTTCCTTATATCCACTATAAGATACTTTTAAGATAACTGGGTAATCTATATTTTTAACTTTAAAACTAAAATCACCATTTTTATCCGTAATCGTGTAATCTACAACAGTAGAATCACTTACTTTAGAGAAATAGACTGTTGCTGATTCTAAAGGGCTTTGCAAAATAGCGTCTACCACTTTACCATTTACATTATAGGAAGTTTGACTAAAGCCGAAAAAAGAAGACAATAAGAAGAAGGATAATAAATATTTAAACATGAAAACCTTGTATTTTAGTTGATTTACTAATTAACTGCGAAATAATACATTTATTGTTTAAATAACTAAATTCTTACAAAACTTTAACAGTTTTAACTTCTTTGTCTTTTTAAAAACACTCTAAATAAAAAAAGCCCTGCAATGCAGACTGCCTCCAAAAAGTTAGACACTATTTGGAGGCTTTTTTTGTTTGCTTTATATTTTGTACATTGTATTGTTAAAATAGGATATAATAATTTAAATTAATAATATGGCTTTTGATATTAAAATGATTGAAAAAGTGTATGCTAATATGGCTGAAAGAGTTGATAAAGCTCGTGAGCTAGTTGGCCGTCCACTTTCGTTATCTGAAAAGATTTTATACTCTCACCTATGGGAAGGAAAGCCTTCGCAATCTTTTAAAAGAGGTTCAGATTATGTAGATTTTGCTCCAGATAGAGTTGCTTGTCAAGATGCAACTGCTCAAATGGCATTGTTACAATTTATGCACGCTAACAAAAAGACAGTTGCAGTTCCAACAACAGTTCACTGTGATCACTTAATTTTAGCAAAAAACGGAGCGAAATCTGATTTAGCTTTAGCAAACGATCAATCTAAAGAAGTTTTTGACTTTCTTTCATCTGTTTCAGATAAATACGGAATTGGTTTTTGGAAACCAGGTTCAGGAATTATTCACCAAATTGTTTTAGAAAATTATGCATTTCCAGGTGGAATGATGATTGGTACCGATTCACATACTGTAAATGCAGGTGGATTAGGTATGCTAGCTATTGGTGTTGGTGGTGCAGATGCAGTGGATGTAATGTCAGGAATGGGTTGGGAACTTAAATTTCCAAAACTAATTGGTGTTAAGTTAACAGGTAAATTATCTGGTTGGACTGCTCCAAAAGATGTTATTCTTAAAGTTGCTGATATTCTTACTGTAAAAGGTGGGACAGGAGCAATTGTTGAATATTTTGGGGAAGGTGCAACTTCAATGTCTTGTACTGGAAAAGGAACAATTTGTAACATGGGTGCCGAAATTGGAGCAACAACTTCAACTTTTGGTTACGATGATTCAATGAGAAGGTATTTAGCTGCAACAGGTCGTCAAGATGTTGTAAATGCTGCTGATAAAGTTTCAGATTATTTAACTGCTGATGCAGCAGTATACGCTAATCCAGAACAATATTTCGACCAAGTTATTGAAATTAACTTATCAGAATTAGAGCCACATATTAACGGACCTTTTACGCCAGATAGAGGAACTCCAGTTTCTAAAATGAAAGACGAAGTTGCCGCTAACGGTTGGCCAGTAAAAGTAGAATGGGGATTAATTGGTTCTTGTACTAACTCTTCTTACGAAGATATGTCAAGAGCTGCGTCTATTGTTAGGCAGGCTGTTGAGCATGGAATTACTCCAAAAGCTGAATTCGGAATTAACCCAGGTTCAGAACAAATTAGATTCACTATCGAAAGAGACGGAATTATAGCTGACTTCGAAAAAATGGGTACAAAAGTATTCACAAATGCTTGTGGACCATGTATTGGTCAATGGGATAGAGCAGGAGCTGATAAGCAAGAAAAAAACACAATCGTTCATTCATTTAATAGAAATTTCTCAAAACGTGCAGATGGTAATCCAAATACGCATGCTTTTGTAACTTCTCCAGAAATGGTTGCTGCTTTAGCAATTGCTGGAAGGTTAGATTTTAATCCTTTAACGGACGCTTTAATCAACGATAAAGGAGAAGAAGTAATGTTAAAAACTCCTTATGGCGATGAATTACCTAAAAGAGGATTTGAAGTAGAAGATGCAGGTTTTCAAGCTCCAGCTGAGGATGGTAGTGGAATTAAAGTTGCAGTTTCTCCAACATCAGATAGATTACAATTACTAGAGCCTTTTAAACCTTGGAATGGTAAAAATAGTACAGGTGCTAAATTGTTAATTAAAGCATTTGGAAAATGTACTACCGATCATATTTCTATGGCAGGACCATGGTTGCGTTTCCGTGGACATTTAGATAATATCTCAAATAATATGTTGATTGGTGCAGTAAATGCATTTGGTCAAGCAACTAATAAAGTTAAAAATCAATTAACTGGTGGTTTTGATACTGTTCCTGCTGTTGCAAGAGCGTATAAAGCTGCTGGAATTGATTCAATTGTTGTGGGAGATCATAATTATGGTGAAGGTTCTTCTAGAGAGCATGCTGCAATGGAACCTCGCTTCCTTGGTGTAACTGCGGTTTTAGTAAAATCGTTTGCGCGTATTCATGAAACCAACCTTAAAAAACAAGGTATGTTAGGATTAACGTTTGCTAACGAAGCTGATTATGATAAAATTCAAGAAGATGATACAATCAACTTCTTAGATTTAACTTCTTTTGCTCCAGGTAAACCATTAGCCTTAGAGTTTGTGCATGCAGATGGTTCTAAAGATGTAATTATGGCAAACCATACGTATAACGAAGGGCAAATTGAGTGGTTCAAAGCAGGTTCTGCTTTAAACTTAATTGCTGCAGGAAAAGCATAATTAAGTTAAGATTTTTATAAAAAACGCTCAAGTAACCTTGGGCGTTTTTTTTATAGACTAGTTTTAGTAACTTTGAGATAAATACAACAATATGAATTCACTTTGGTTTTTTGAAGATGTAAATCTTTTCAATATACTTTGTCCACATAAATTTAAAGGTTACAAAGGAGGTCATGCTTTTAATGAATACAGAAAGAATGATTATATCTATTTTGAAGATGCTGCTGCGGATAAAGTTTTTTTGGTAAACTCCGGTAAAGTAAAAATTGGCTATGTGACCGACGATGGCGATGAAATTATTACTTCAATACTGTCTAAGGGCGAGATTTTTGGTGAAAAAGCCATTTTAGGACAAGATAATCGAAATGAATTTGCACAAGCCATAGAAAAGGAAACTTCTGTTTGTCCAATTACAACTCCAGAAATGATTGATCTTTTAAGAGATAATAAAGAGTTTAGCTTAAAGATTTATAAATTTATAGGATTCAGGTTTAAAAAACTAGAAAGAAGGTTACAATTGCTTTTATTTAAAGATACAAAAACCCGTTTAAAAGAATATTTAAAAGAATTAGCGGAAGATTTTGGCTATACCAATCAAATTTCTGGCGATATAATTATTCGTCATCCTTATACGCAAAAAGAAATTGCTAGTTTAATAGGTACTTCAAGACCTACTTTAAATGTTTTATTAAACGAATTAAAAGCCGAAAGGTATTTGCATTTTGATAGAAAAGAAATTATTCTAAAAAATATATAATTTGAGCAAATATTTAATAAAATTAGATTGCTAATCTAACTTCTAATTTGTTAAATTTGTAAATAAAAAATTAAATGAAAAAATATATACTTACTACGATTTCGTTTATTGTTGTAGCTTTAATAATTCTTTTTATTGCTAAAGATTCAAAATTATTTTCTTCTTTTAAAGCATTCTTTTTACCTGAGCCTACTTATGCTTTGTTTGAAGAGCAAAAGGTTTTAACGGATTATGATTGGAGTTTGATTGGACCAACAGCAAAAGCAAAAAATTTAATTATTAAGGAGAACACAATCGTAATTGTAAAAGTTTGGTCTTCAGAAAGTGAAGATAGTAAAATTGATTTAGCTAGTTTTAATGAATTGTATGAAGACTATAAAACTAAAGTTGAATTTGTTTTCGTTACTAGAGATGAGCAAGCTCCAGCAAGAAATTTTTTATCTAAAAACAAATATCTTTTTCCTTTATATTTTAGTATGAGTACGCCTCCAAAACCTTTAAATATTAGTTTTGCACCTCAAACTTATGTGATAAATAGAAAAGGTAGAATTGTAGTGGATTTTAAAGGATCAGCAAATTGGAATTCTAAAAAATTCAGAGAAATGTTAGACGGACTTTTAAAACAATAATTATTTAAAAGGATTCCGTTCTTTCCATTCTGCTTTTGGCTCTAAATGTGTAAATAAAAAACCAATTATTTTATTTATAAAATAGTTACGATGTTTTAGAAAACCATACATATTAACAGGTTTTGCACCAACTGAGCTTTTTATTTCTAGAGCAGTTCTCGCAAAAACAATGGTTTTGAATTTTTTATGTATAGAATATGCTATCATATCATAAAGCATATTTAAATAAAGCATTTTTTCTCGTTGTATACTTTCATCATATCCTAAAAAGTAGGTCTCCATTACTTTTTCGTTTTTAATTAAAGTATTAAATCCAATTAATTTTTCATCTATAAAATAGCCATAAAATAGAAAATCATGTCCAAGTTGTTTTTTTAAGTTGTAAAAATGATTCTTGGTTAAGAAAAAAGTATTAAAAGGGGCATTTTTAGCTACAGTTAGATAAAGATCGTGAATAATTTTTTCATTCGACTTTATCTCATCTTTTGACATCTTTCTTTTTATAATATCTAGATGTTTCTTATTTGCTCTTTTAAATTGATCCCTATATTTTTTGGTTAGTTCGCCAATATAGCTTTCCTGATCCACCCAATTTTCATTAATAGTGAAAACCATATTTGGTTGAGTAGTAAATTGATAGAATTTTGGAAGCAACTGTTTAATTTCGTTCGTATCTTTTGTGTTGAAATCTTTAAAAACAGTTAAGTGAATCTTTATTTTCTGTTTTTTTAAAATAGCGATTAACTCTTTTGTTGCTTTTTCAAGGCTAATAGTAATATCTATAATTGAGATTCTATTGTTAAAGGCAAAAGCATTTTGGCCTGTAAGCATGTTGTTTCCTATAAAAAGAACATGTGAGCTAAAATTTCTGAAAATGAAGTTTCGAATAATTGTTTTAATACAATTATCTCTTTCTCCAAAAGAGGAAACTTTATTTAAATTTAAATATTGTGTAATTGCAATTCCTACAAGTTCTTGTTCTTTGAAAATACCAATGTAGTTACATTGCATGTTATCTGTGGAAGCGTTTTGTAAAACTTCTAGGTATTTTTTTTTCAGAAAAACATTATCTACAGCAATATCATCCCAATCATTGGGTAGCTGATTTATGTCGTTATAGATTTGGTAGTTTAAATTCAAATTAAAAAAATCGTCCTACAAAAATAGGACGATTAGTATATAATAAAATGTTAAAAGACTAACATTTATTTATTATTATTTCCATGCACAAATTATTCCTCCCATTAGCATGAAGCAAACGATCCAAAAACCACCAGTAACTAACGAATATTTCCACGATCTTCTTTCATAAAGTGAATTTGTTGCAATTAAAGGAAGTGCTAAAAATACACCAGTCATAAAGCCGTGTAATGCTCCATGTCCAAATGTTCTGAAAGTTGTTCCGTAATCTGCCATAAAAGCTCTGTAAGAAGGCTGAGCAGCCTCTATGTCTCCGCCAATCATTCCTAAAGCGCCAAATTGGTGAATTGTTAACATCTGTAAAATAAAAGCAATAAAAAAAGCATAAACAACAGAAAGTCCAAAAATCATTGGCATGTTTGCGCCTTTCATTTTTTCTTCAGTCATTCCAGATTCGTTCATCCAAATTGTTCCAAAAACTTTTGGGTTATACCAAATAAATCCGACAACTAAAGTTGAAGCAGCTGCAACTAAAAGTGCTAAAAAATTAATCTCCATAATATTAAAATTTAAAGTTAGTATCTCAAATATATAACATTATTTAAATAAATAATTATTTTAGGTTTGCTAATGTGTCTTGTAATTTTTGCCAACCTCCACCATTAATGCAATTAATTCCATTTTTATTTAATAAGGAAGTAGCTTCTGCACTTCTCATTCCAGATCTACAACAAGCTATAATAGGTTTGTTCCATTTTTTAATTTCTGAAATTTCATTGGTTAAGATTTGTAATGCAATGTTTTTAGAACCAATAATATGTCCGCCGTTATACTCTTCAATCGTTCTTACGTCTAAAATAATAGCTTCTTTTTGAACGTATTCTTGAATGTTATTTGTTTTGCTTGCAAGGCCTAATAAATCTAAAATTCCCATTTGTTTTATTTTTTAACAAATATAAAAGCATTAATTATTAAAATGAGTAACAAAAGTTACTAAGCATTTTCTTTTTTTAATATTAAATCTAAACCATTTGTAACTAAGTGAGCTATTTCTGGTCGTCTTAATTTAATATCTTCTAAATATAAAATAACATCTTCTAATAAAGTATTGTTTTGACTTAATTTGCAAATTTCTGCAATTTCTACCGATAATAACCAATCTTTACTATGGTTGGTTTTTACTTTTTCAAAAATGGAGGCTAATGTTAGGTCAGAAATTTTATTTTCTCTAATGTCTCTTACGCTTTTATATAGATTTTCTAATTCTTCACGTGTTGGAGAAGTTTTTGCTTTTATTGTTGTAGATGAAGGAACATGTGTAATCATATCAAAACTATTCATGTCAGCAGGCCCGCTAAAAGCAGAAATTACTTCTTTTCCAACGGCCATATCATAAATTCCCCATTCTGGCATAAATAATACTTTTTCACCTTGCGTAACAGTACAGTTTTTGAATTTAATAAGAAGAATTTTTCCTTGAATATTACGTGTTCCAGTAATTATTTCACCACTTACTTTAATGTCGCCTTCAAATTCAAGTGTTACAACTTTACCTTCGTAAATATCGTAAGCGCTTAGGTCTCTCGGACTCATGTCTTCAATAGTTAAATTAATTCCTTTTAATTTTCCAATTGGTGAACCAAAACCTTCTTCGTGGTATTCTGTTCCATGTCCAACTAATTCTTTTTCTCTATACGATAGCGCAGTTTTTCCTGTTGTTTGTATATAGACAGGATTACCATTAAACTCAATTACATTTGTAAATACACCAGATATTTGTAAACCTGTACTTAATTCAATTGTACCTAAAGCATTAGAATGAATGAGTTTTTGGATTGCAGATAAACCACCTCTTCTTATTGCCATTTGATTGGCAAATTCTTCTAAAACTGAGCTTAATTGTGCAAAATCTTCCACAACATATAATTGAGGTTGTGGTTTTGTAATGTCAAAACTTTGATCGGCGGCACTTATATCATAAGGTATTTTCTTTACTTCATTTGTCATACACCAAGCACTCTCGCCAATAGAAGAAAGTAAGCCAGCACCATAAATTTTTGGATTTTCAACAGTTCCAATTAAGCCATATTCAACTGTCCACCAATGTAGATTACGTATGCGTGCCATCTCAGATGTTTCACCCATATTACTTTGTAAAAAATTAACGTGATCTTCTGCAGCGTCAATTTCTTCTTGTGGAGTTCCTTCTGCTTCTTTTACTATTGAAAGTAAACGAACGGCTTCATATAATTCATAGTCACGAGAAGAAGAAATTGCTTTACAGCCAATTTCTCCAAAACGACGTAAGTATTCTGCATATTCAGGATTTGCAATTATTGGTGCGTGTCCGGCTCCTTCATGAATAATGTCCGGCGCAGGAGTGTATTCAATATGTTCTAATTGTCTAATGTCACAAGCAATGACTAAAACATTATACGCTTGAAATTCCATAAAAGCATTAGGTGGTATGAATCCGTCTACTGCAACTGCAGCCCAACCTATTTCTTTTAAAATTCTATTCATCCCATACATGTTTGGGATGTTCTCAATTTCAAGCCCGGTTTTTTCTAAGCCTTCTAAGTAAGATTTATGAGCAACTTTTGAAAGATAACTTACATTTTTACGCATTACATAACGCCAAACCGCTTGGTTAATAGGTGTATAGTCGCTATATTCTTGCGGTTTTATAAACTGCTTTAAATGCTTCGGTAATCTTTCTAGTAACGGGTTGCTTTCAATTCCAGAATTCATAATATAATCGTGTTGCTTTATCTTGTAAAAATACAATTTTTTTTAAAGTATAAACTGATTTTTATCATGGCATTAAATTTTCAATAAAAAAATCCGTAACATTTGTGTTGTTACGGATTTATGATTTTATAAATTTATTACCAATTTTCTTATTTTAACTTTGGTGGATATTGTTCTAATATCTTATTTACAAATACTTTAGTTCTCTCATCTTTTTTATTAGAATCCTTAGTTAGATAGCCAGTTCCTTCTCCTTGCCAAACCAATTCTTTCGTTTTAGCATCTATTAAATCAATAAAAAGAGTTCCTTCTGGAGTTGTTGTAACTCTAGAATAATTCATTCCCCAAAAAGGACCTCCCCATCCTAATCCCCAACCAAATCCGGAGTTATTGTAAACATCAACACGCTCTTTTTCTTTAGTAAAAATACTAATTAGTATATCAGGATTTTCATTTTTAGAAAAGCCTTTTACAGTCATAGTTTCATCGATTGAACGTAATATTCTCTTTTTGTCTAAATCTGATATTTCTGCTTTATCTATACTACTCTTAAGAAATGCGTATGTTTTGTAATTTTCAAAAGGTGCTTTTTTGTCAAAATCTGAATTTACTCTAACTGAACTACATGAAGTAAGAGTAATTACAAAAAGTAATGAAAGTATTTTAAATGTTTTCATAATAAATAGGTTTTATTGTTTGAAGTTAAAGATTTAAACTAAAAACCTTCAACATATTATAATAATGAATCGTCTACTATATTAGGGATGGTAACTTTTAATAAAGGTTGCGTCTCCATTGCTCTTTTTATTGCAAAAATTGCACCTTCATTACGAGCCCAACTTCTTCTTGATATTCCATTGTTTACATCCCAGAAAAGCATTGATTGTAAGCGTATTGACGCTTCTTTAGTTCCATCAAGAACCATACCAAAACCGCCATTTATTACTTCACCCCAACCAACACCACCGCCGTTATGAATGGAAACCCAAGTTGCACCACGGAAACTATCGCCAATTACATTTTGAATAGCCATATCAGCAGTAAAGCGTGACCCATCATAAATATTTGAAGTTTCTCTATATGGAGAATCCGTTCCAGAAACATCGTGATGATCACGTCCTAAAACTACAGTTCCAATTTCTCCTTTTGCAATGGCCTGATTAAAAGCTTCTGCAATTTTAGCTCTTCCTTCTGCATCTGCATATAAAATTCGAGCTTGTGAGCCAACGACTAATTTATTTTCTTGGGCACCTTTAATCCATTGGATATTATCGGCCATTTGTTGTTGGATTTCTTCAGGAGAATTTTTTTTCATTTCTTCTAAAACATCACAAGCAATTTTATCTGTTTTTGCTAAATCTTCTGGTTTTCCTGAAGCACAAACCCATCTAAAAGGTCCAAATCCATAATCGAAACACATTGGTCCCATAATGTCTTGTACATAACTTGGATACTTGAATTCTCTTCCTAAAGTTGGATTTTTACTCATGACATCTGCTCCTGCACGAGAAGCTTCTAATAAGAATGCATTTCCGTAATCGAAGAAATACGTTCCTTTTGCAGTATGTTTGTTTATTGCAGCTGCATGTTGGCAAAGTGTTCGTTGCACTTCTTTTTTAAATTGATCAGGATTATTGGCCATCATTTCATTTGCTTCTTCAAACGATAATTGAGTAGGGTAGTAGCCACCCGCCCAAGGATTATGCAATGAAGTTTGGTCAGAACCTAAATCGATGTGTAAATTTTCTTCGTCAAAGCGTTCCCAAACATCAACTACATTTCCTAAATAAGCAATCGAAATAACTTCTTTATTAACTAATGCTTTACGAACACGAGCAACTAATAAATTTACATCTTCTACAACTTCATTAATCCAGCCTTGTTCATGACGGATTTTTGTGATTTTTGAGTTTACTTCTGCACAAACCGTTACACAACCTGCAATATTTCCTGCTTTTGGTTGTGCTCCAGACATTCCACCTAGTCCAGAAGTTACAAATAAACCTCCAGATGGTGATTTTTTTATTTTTCTAAATCCGTTTAAAACGGTAATTGTTGTTCCATGTACAATTCCTTGTGGGCCAATGTACATATAACTTCCGGCAGTCATTTGTCCGTATTGTGAAACCCCTAAAGCATTCATTTTTTCCCAATCATCTGGTTGTGAATAATTAGGGATCACCATACCGTTAGTAACTACAACTCTTGGCGCTTCTTTATGGGAAGGAAATAATCCCATTGGATGACCAGAATACATGGTTAACGTTTGCTCGTCTGTCATTTCAGACAAATATTGCATCGTTAATAAGTATTGTGCCCAATTGCTAAAAACAGCTCCATTACCACCATAAGTAATTAATTCATGCGGATGTTGCGCTACTGCATAATCCAAATTATTTTGAATCATTAACATAATAGCTTTTGCTTGTTCGCTTTTCCCTGGATATTCTGAAATGGGACGTGCTTTCATTTCGTAATCTGGACGAAAACGATACATATAAATACGACCGTATTTTTCTAATTCTTCCTTAAATTCTGGAATTAAGGTTGAATGGTGTTTTGCTTCAAAATAACGAAGTGCATTTTTTAAAGCTAATATTTTTTCTTCTGCCGAAAGAATTTCTTTACGCTTTGGTGCGTGATTTATATCTAATTCGTAGGCTTTAACTTGTGGTAAGACAGAAGGAATACCTTCTTGTATTTGTTCTTTGAAATTCATTTTGTGTGTTTTTGAAAATTCGTGAATGTAACTTTGTTTTGCGTGAGGGATGGAAGCAAGCTACCTTGTAGCGCGTACAGCCCGACCGAAATGAAATGGAGGGCACGCCCATAAAAACTATGGGTAACGAATATCTGCCCTGTGGTAGGACTTGTGAATTTTAATTCTATATCTAAACAATTGAATGTCCATTCTTTTAGATTTTTTGATTATTAGATTTTAGACTTCTTAGATTTTCTTTTCTAAGGTGTCTAATGTTCTAAAATGTCTAACTTGTCTTTTTATTAGTTCCTGTTTTTTTATCGTATCCATAAGGACAATGACGGCAACCACTTTTGCAACAATAACCTCTTTTTAAATGATATTTCTCGGTAAAACACTTATATCCTTCGGGTGTGAAATAGAAATCTTCCCCTTCTTTTAAATTATTTGGATTTAATTGTTCGTTCATAGCTACAAATTTAGCAACTTTGTACTAATGATTGTACTAGTTTTTAAATATTTATTACCAAAAGGATATAGAGGCATCTCTTTATTTCCGTTTATCATTTTTTCTGACAACAATTCTAAGAATAATTTGGTGTTGTTAAATCATGAGAAAATTCATATTAGACAACAGTTAGAGCTTTTAGTTGTTCCTTTTTACATTTGGTATGGAATAGAGTTTTTAGTACGTTATTTTCAATATAAAAATTGGAATCTTGCCTATAGAAATATTTCGTTTGAACGTGAAGCGTATGCAAAAGAAAAAGACCTTAACTATTTAAAGAAAAGGTCTTTTTGGAAATTTTATAATTTTTTGTAGAAATTAATCTAAAATTGTCATGTAGCTTGTGTAATTAGTTTTGTCAATTGTAAACCCATCTCCATTATTTATACCGCCGTTTCTCCCTCTTAATTTAATTGTAATAGGAGTTCCGGGTGTAACTGTTATTGGAAAATTTGCTACTGTTATGGAAGCTGCTCCAGCAGATCCGGTTACATCATCTGAAGTTCCAGTGAGGCTTAAAAAGTTTGCGATATTTGTACCTCCTCTTGAAACCCCTACAGAAAACCAAGTAAGAGGATCTAATCCGCCAGACAATGGATTGTATCCAGTAATTGTAAACGATAAATATACTGTTGTGTGTCGTGGTGTAAAAGTTATTGTTGCACCAGTAATATCGTAAAAAGAAGGGTTTGTAATGTTTTGTGAACCAGCTGGTAAAATTACACTTTGTATGTTGTCTCCATAAACATACCTTGACTTTATGTCTCCGTTGCTGTCAACTACTAAAGTTTTATTTGCTGAAGTTGTTGAAGTTGCAAGTTCGCCAGGGTTTGTTCCTCCAGCTGTAACAGCCACATCATCAATTCTTAAAGTTTGTAGCCCAGCATTTGTTCCGCTAATGTGTAACATTTGTTGTGGACTTGTAGTCCCTATTCCTACTTGTGCATTAATAATACTGGTAAATAAACCAATAATTAATGTTAATACTATTTTATTCGTTTTGATAATTTGTTAGATTTGAGCGCGAATATATAATTATTAATTTAATTATAACAATTAAGGTATAAAATGTGTAATAAATGTTAATTGTTTATTTGTATTAAAGGGTAAAACAAAAAAAGACCTTAACTATTTTAAAGAAAAGGTCTTTTTTGAATTTTTATAATTTTTTGTAGAAATTATTTTTTTGTATTTGGTTTTTTTGAATTGTATTTAACCATTCCGTCTGGAATTCTTTCAAATTTAACTGTAGTTCCGTCATAATAAATTGATTTTCCTTCAGTGTCTCCACCATCATTTGTCATTACCTCATTCATGTTTTTATCGAATTCATTTGATAAAACCACGTTAGATAATTCAATTCCATTTTCATAACCTTTTCTTGTTCCTATTGCAGTCCAGTTAAAAGAAGCATTACTATTTCCATTTAAATTTTCTTTAACATAAAAACCTTCACTTGTAACTTTGCTTATAAAAACTCCATTTGTTTCTCCAGTTGGTGTAATTGTTATATTTACTCCTTCGTTATGAGATACTAAATTTTTAAAAGCTTCTTTATATGAGATAAATGAAGTTCCGTTTTGTAGTTTTCCTGTTCCTCTTGTAGTTACATCAACTTCTGTAGATGTTGAAGTATATGTTATGGTTCTATTTGAATTTGAACCCTCACTTAATTGAACGATTGGTTTGTTTGTAATTGTATTTCCTTGTACATACATACCAAATTCTTCTCCTTGAGTAATCATCCCATATTTTGAACCTTTTACATATCCACCCATGAAACCTCCATTTACTCCTAGACCAATATTTCCATTTGCAGTATTTGATGTTCTTCCAGTTCCTGTAACTACACCACCTACATTTCCAAAATAACCACTATAGAAAGTTCCTCCTCTAGATTTATATCCTAAAATCCCAAAATCTCCTGCAGCGTTTGTACCTAAAACTCCACCTGTTGCGTCTGGTTGATTTGCAACGCCTAATAAAAGTATGTCTCCAACAACTCCAAATTGATATGAATCTGTAGCTTGTGGTGTTGATCTTGTTGCAAAATTACCATATACAGCTGATGCTGCTGGTGCACTTGAGTTATATGCTCCACCACCTAATCCTGTTCCACGTGTAATATTGTTGTTTTCTCCTAATACTGGTGTTGCAGTTAATAATCCAGCTGCTGCTTCATCAATAATACCGTGAACACCAATAGGGATTATTGTAACTCCAGTTGCCCCACTAGATTGACCTAAAACACCTTCACCTGTTTGTACGAAACTTGAAATTACACTTGGGTTTGTTAAACCAACTACTCCGTATCCAGTTCTATTAGCAAAACCAAAAACACCAATTCCGTTTCCGTTAGCGTATCCTGAAATTGCTCTTACTGCTGTATTGTTTGGGTAACCTACAATATTTTGATAAGCTGTTGCAGAATTATGAGCTGAAAACATATCTCTAGAATCTTCACCAGTAGCTTTCCCAATTACAGATTGTCCTTGTACTCTTAGTCCGTTAGTAGGTGCCGCATTTGTTGGTGCGTAGGTTGCTCCAACAGTTAAATTACCTCCAACAGAAAGTTTACTAGAGGGTGTTAATGATCCAACTCCCATATTACCAGCGCTTGTTATTCTAGTGCGCTCTAAGTTGTTTGTTCTTGTTATGAAATCTACAGCGTCTGTAGTTCCAATAAAATTAGTTGCTGGAGCAGTACCTGTATTTCCTAAGATTGTCCAATCGTTAGAAGCAGCAGCACCGCTATTTAATTTTTGCCAAACTAAACCATCAAAATGATAAAATCCTACAGCATCTATATTTATAGCCTGACCTGTTTGAGTACTATTTAAACTGTTTACATATATTAAAGTAGATGTAGGGACAGCTGTCATAAGTCTAGCTCTTCTTCTTTCTACACGTGGAATTAATAATCCATCAACATTTGTTGAAGTTCCTGTTGGATTTAATGCTGTGATGTCTGCAGTAGCTAAAGGTGTTGTTGTTCCAACGCCCACTTGCGCGCTAACTATACTGGTAAATAGACCAATAATTAATGTTAATACTATTTTATTCGTTTTCATAATTTGTTAGATTTGAGCGCGAATATATAAATATATTTTAAATTAGAACAATTTATATGTAAAATGTTATAATAAGCATTTTTTTGTAAGAAAAAGACCTTATCTGTTTAAGGAAAAGGTCTTTTTGGAAATTTTATAATTTTTTGTAGAAATTATCTTATTTATTTTGATTTTTTACTGTATTCTGGTTTTTCAAATTCAATTTTATTTGGACCTATTGGGAATCTTACATCTGCAAATTTAGATGTGATGTTTCCATTTCTGTCTTTTACATCAGCTCTATTTCCAACTATTTGCCAAGAAAAATTTACATTAGAGGTTCCATTGTTTAGCTCAATAACTTCAAAACCTTTGTTAGATTTGTTTGTTACATATACACCATTACAATTGCCTTCAAGTTGAATAAAAACCTTAACAGGTTTGTTGTTAGCAATGCTTTCGCTTAATAATTCTTCAATTCTTATAACTGCTTTTCCATTTACTAACTTTGCTTCTCCAAAATCTTGGAATAATATTTCAGGAGCTTCAGTACAATGCATTATTCTATAATCATCATTACTGTCTTTTATCATTGTTGCTTTTGTACCAGCAGAAGCAATTCCGTAATCTGTAGTTCCAATTCTGACACCTACATAAGCAAAATCATTTGTAGATTGTCCACCGTCAAAAAAGCCACCGTAATATAGATTTCCACCAAATAGATTAGGCCCTTTACCTGCAATACTAGCAGTTGCTTGTACGGTTGAAGCGGTATTTGTTACGCTAAAATACCCGCCCTGTCTTGTTGTGTTGTTTGAAGGGGGGTTTGTTGATGTACCCATAATTCCTGCTTGAATTCCTGTTCCTACAACTCCAACATTCCATCCTGGTTGTGTTGTAAAACCACCTCCTGAACCATCAAATGCACCTGCAACGTTCATGTTTGTTCCAGTTGCAGCAGTTGTGTGTTGACCATAAACTGCTGCATTACTTTGTCCAGAAGCGTATCCATTTATTGGGTAATCATTTGCAGGTCCTACAGATGTAAACATGTCAATAGTTGGGAAAGGCGATGATGCTCTAATATGAACGTGATTTGTACTTGCATCCACAAAAAACATTTCTGTTTCTCCAGTTCCTTCTACTCTGAAATCATAATTTTGAGCTGCTTCATTAACAACAGTTTCAGCAGTTCCCATACGTATTCTTTCAATACTATTAGCACGAAGTATAAGAGGTACATTGTCTGTTGTTCCTACGTAATTTGTAGCTGGATTAGTGCCAGTATTTCCAGATAAAGACCAATCCAGTCCTCCAGGAGATCCAGCTAGTGAAATCCATCTTCCACTATGCCAGTAATACATACCTGGGATTACATTGTTAGGTATTACACCTGCAGTTGCAGTGTTCCATATTAATGTTCCTTCAACTAAAGCTCCCCCTTGGGGGTTAAGAACCGGTGCTTCAATAATAAGAGAAGTTAATGCTACTCTAGGTGGTATAAGACCAGATGTTGTTGATGTAATGTCTAGTGCGCCAGCCGGAGTTGTAGTACCTACTCCAACTTGAGCAAATAATCCGATTGACAAGAATAAAGTAATTAAATGTAGATTTTTTTTCATATTATGCAGTATTTATGTTAAAAACAATACCTTAAAGTTAAGTTTTTTTTTTTATTAAACTTCCCTTTTGGTGATTAAAAACAAAAAAAACCAGCTATGAGCTGGTTTTTTTAAGAAAAATCTTAATTAAGGTATTTAAAAAATCACTTTTTTATTAATAATAGTTCCATTTTCAAGTTCAACTTTTACTAAAAGTGTAGTGTTGTTTTTTTGAATAGAACTCAATATAATTTTATTAGAATTAATATTATTCTTTTGAAATATTAATCTACCAATGACATCATGAATTGTAATAGATTTAATTAAATCGTTAGTAGACTTTATTTCCAAGTTACTATTAGATATAATCATTATATCGTTTTCTATGTCTACTAATTCTTCATTACTTAATCTATTGTCTGTAAATCGTAAAACAAATCTTTCGTTATGAACACCTTCTGCAATATTAAAAATATATGGGGCTAATCTTATATCATGTATAATATTGTTTTCTAAATCTTCAATATAAATATTTTGATTTGTAGTTTCAAATAAACCATCAACTGCTGCAATAGAAAATTTATACTCTCCAGAAACAGGTGTTTTTAGTCCTAATGCAACTCTATCGTCACTGTTAAACGGTAGGCTTCTTCCTTGAATTAAGAATGATTCTTGCTCTATTTGAGAATATAGATTAAAATTTATTTTACTGTTTGAAACAGCATCATATAATCGATCTCTATCATTAGTAGCATTTTCTATATAGCCAATTAAAGCTCTAACATTTGAGTTATCTGTGCCTAGTAAGTCCAACCAAATTCTATTTCTTTCAATTTCTGCATTAGAATTTTTAAAGAATTGACTATTGTTATAAAGTGAACTTCTCATTGTGTTATTAAATGATACAGTCTCAGAATCAGATGTTGAAGAATGCAGCATTGAAACGAAAAAACCTTGACCTGCTGCCATATGTCCACCAAAAGTCCCTGGACCTGATGAAGATCCAGTTGAGTTGTAAGTAATATAATCGCTAAGTGTATAATTGTATGTATAGTTTGCATAAAATGGATCTATTAAACTTATTGGTAATGTACCATGTGTCCAAATTTTCACAAAACCATCTATATTACTGTTTAAAGTAAGAAAGTCTATAGCGTTAATAGCTGAAGGATATGGATTACCAATTAAGTTCCAATTGTCGTCATCTTTTGTAACTATTGTTAATGTAGGTCCAATATAATCAAGCCCGTCATACGTACCTCTTAAAATAGGAGTACTAATAATTCCATTATTTGCCACTCCATTAAAAATTGCTGTATAATTTTGTAATGTGTTTGTGTAATTACTTGGCCCTCTTACTATGTATCCTTTACCGTTAAGCATAGTCTCACTACCATTTATCCATGTTCCAAAACCATTTGTATTTGCACTTACTGTAGGTTCCCATTTCCAAATTAGACTTGTTGGAGTTAAAGGTGAAATTATAGATGAATCAAAATTTGCTACAGGAGAAGACCAATACACGTAGTCTTGTAAACGGATATTTGCCGTTCTGTTCATTATTATATTTCCTGTATTAATAGAAGCATCATTAACTTGTACTAAGTTTGCAGAATCCATTACATTAAAAACACCACCAGCAGCAACAGTTACGGCATTGGTAACAACCATATTTCTGCCAGAATTTATAGTTAAAACAGCTCCAACCTCTATATTCAAACTACAAGCTAAGGCATCAGCACCAGCTCCTATAATTGGATCATTTGCGACATTAGGTATGTATACCGATTCTGTAATTAAAGGAACTCCAGCAGGTGTCCAGTTATTAGCGGTATTCCAGTCAGTACTGGTAGAACCATCCCACGTTTTATCTTTATTAACGGTTACAGTTGTTTCATCTAATTCAGTTATAGTACTTCCATCACATAAAGTATATGTAATTTCGGCTGTATAAATAGTAGTGTTAGCCGGGCATACGTTAATAACATCAGTTGTTCCTATAACCGGCCCTGAAACACCAGAACCTTCATGCCATTGTATTGTAGCTATTGAAGTTCCATTTGGCACAAATCGCCATGCTTCATTAGTTGATGCCCAATTTGTGTCAAGACCATTTCTGCCGGGAGGTACTGAAGCTAATGTTCCAGTTGAGTTTTGAATTCCAACTACAGCATTTCCACCATTCCATGTGCCAGCTCCAAAATTATCTATGTTTTTTTCTTGAATATATACTTCAATAATATTTGAATTCTCATAAAGCACCATCATACCTGTGTATAAGATTGAATTTTCGTCGAACATTGGTACATCAGACCAAGATGCGACTAATGCTCTACACCCCGTAGCTAGTGTGATTAATTCCCAGCCAACTTCTCCACCTACACCTGGATTTATATCGTGAAAAACACCAAAAATTGAGTTTTCTTTTAGTCTAAGGTCTCCTGAAATAGGAATATTACTTGCAAAACTATATCCAGCGGAGGTACCAGCTAAACCAGTATTAAAAGATAGTATTCCATTAGACCCAATTACACATTGAGTGTACGTGTTTCCATAAAAACAAAAATCAAACGGTAAATTTACTACAGGTGACCATACATCATCTGTATTTACACTAACAGGATTAGCTAATCCACTAAATGAAAAAGGAGGGTTATAAGCTATTGGTTCAACAATATAACTTGTAGTTTCTCCTAAATCTAGATAAGTAGCTTCTAAATCCACACATCCTGATGGTGAAACACAAGTAATAACTGCAGGATCCGCGCCACTTAATCCTAAACCTCCAGAAACTACATTTGGACAACCTGTCACTACAACGCTGATAGTCATAGTTACAAAAACACCTGTTGAAGAAGTTGCGCTTTGTGCACTATTAGTACAAGTTACAATAAGTTGCCAATGTACATCTCCACTAGCAGGAGCTGTTGTATTATAATCTACGTAGCTACTTGTTACCGCACCTGCATTTGTCCATGTAACACCTGCATCTATACTAGATTGCCATTGATAAGTCATATTTAAAGCTTGTGTGTAGCCTGTTGCCGAAACAACATATGAACTTCCAGGCCAACCAGTGTTAGGATTTGTAGCAACAGTTCCCCCGGTTGGGGTTCCTGAACATGCTGGAAAACAAACTCCACTATAAGTGACTGATAATGAAAATCCAGAATAAACTACTGAACCATCTGAAGTAAATTGTACTGTAATTGTTTGACCAGCAGTTCCTGTGTAATTTATTGTTCCGCCGCTACTTCCTGAATAAGTCGCTAATAAAGCCCCACCAGTTCCAACTCCACTATAAAATCTTATGTAATCTACACTTTCAGTAACATAGCTGCCTGAAATATTTATTGTAGCTCCTATACCTGCTTCTAAAACAGTATATCCGTTAGAACTATTTGCATAATTCCCTGCTGAACCACCATTATCATACAAAACAACATTGGTGCCACAAGTAACTGTATTATTACCTGTTGTAGGTACATTAAGCGTGCTAACAGAAGTAAAAGTTCCGTTTGTTGAGGTAGCACTTTGTCCACTACTTGTACAAGTAACGATTAAGTGCCATAGTGTAGTTATACCTAAAGCTGGTGCAGTCGCTATATAATTTGAATATGTACCGGTTGCTGCTCCTTGATTTGTCCAAGTTGTTCCCCCATTTGTACTATATTGCCACTGAAATGTTAATCCAGTTGCTCCTGTATAGCCTGTAGCTGAAACAGTATATGACGAACCTGGACTTCCTGAAACAGGATTTGTAACAACAGTTCCCCCAGTTGGGGTTCCTGAACATGCTGGAAAACAAACTCCACTATAAGTGACTGATAATGAAAATCCAGAATAAACTACTGAACCATCTGAAGTAAATTGTACTGTAATTGTTTGACCAACTGTTCCTGTATAATTAATTGTTCCACCACTACTCCCTGAAAATGTAGCTAATA
>Ga0208305_10000060_pt1 | contig 61337 bp, 66 predicted proteins | sample ColrivemetaGS741_FD_187605 | JGI IMG/M metagenome (GOLD analysis project Ga0208305, IMG submission 187605) | Estuarine microbial communities from the Columbia River estuary - Flood tide ETM metaG S.741 (SPAdes) (version 2) | ecosystem: Environmental > Aquatic > Marine > Intertidal zone >... | reverse complement strand
AGCTTTAAGATTATAAAAAGATATATTATGAAGTAAAAGATAAATGAATTCTTGGCATTATTGAAAAAGTTAGAATAACTTTTTCTGTCCAAAGCCTACGGCCGACAAAAAGTTGTTTCCAACTTTTTCAACAAGCCGCTGGAACGGAATTCTATACTCGAAAAACACCTTACATACAACCCTCTCAAAAGTTGTTAATAACTTAATGTTGCTTTACATAGGAACGGCTGTTGTACACAGTTATTTATTAATTTTTTTCTCAAACCATTTTTTATAAATATTTACTACCGTTAAAGCAAACAACGCTGGAATTATTCCCCATATTATTGCAAAAATCCCAATGTAAAACATTAAAGAATTCCAATAAGAAAGTAAAATAGAAATTATAATAATGATAGCAGAAATTTTTAAATCTAATTTTGCCAGTTTGTTTAAAGAGTTTATAAAACTCGGTATTTTACTTTTAATTCGGCCGTTCATAAATTAATTTGTTCTTTCGTATGGGTTTTCAGGATACAGTTTATCAAATTCAAGTTCCGAAATGTTAAGTTCAAACATTTTTTTTTGAAATTCTGATTCTGTCATTGGACCAAACACTTTAGGTATATTTTGATAGGCTTTTGTTTTTAAATCAATTATGATGTATTCCGTTCTTGAAATATCGTTTAAATTTGAATGTTGTTTTGCGATTATAAAATCAGAATTATTACCAACTGCGTAGACATAACCTTGAGTTAACGGAATAGATGATGAGGGATTAATCGAATCTCTTAAACAAATTGAACGATTTGCAACAAGGTCATTCCATCCTACCTCATAATTCCCAATTATTTTCTCCCATTCACTTTCATTATTCCAACAAGAGGTTAAATTTAGGATCAAAATTAATAAAAGCGAGGTCTTTTTCATAATTGTGTACAACGTTTTGCAGCTAGCCTTCAGTGGCGTTGATTGATAACTGACGAACACAAATATAGACAAACTTTGGGAAATCCGAAGGATTTTCCAGACAAAAACTGCACCAAGCCATTGAGGCTAACTGCTGTTAGTGGCTGGATTTTATTCTTCCCATTTTTTTTTGTCTGGATACATTCTATTTTTTTTAAATTCTTCAAAATTATTAAAAAAGTCAATTCCAGGAAAACCATCAACTTCTTGTTTTCCTTTCCAAGTTAAGTGAATTATTGCAAATTCTTTTTCAAATTCTTTCTTTCTAGCAACAAACAAAATATCATCATTACATTTGTATTTGCAAAGTGCGGAGAAATTAAAACCATTAAGTTTATGTTTTGCTTTTTTCTTTTTTAAAAAATTAAATATTGAATTACTTTTCAAACCAAGCTCTTTATTTAATTCATCTTCAAAACTTATTTTTTGTTCTATCGATAAATTTTCCCAAGGTTCTTCAACAAAAAAATCTGTTGGCTTTTTTTGAAAAAAATATTCTATTACGTGTCTGTCAATTCCTGCAATATCAATTCGTTTTTGTTCGTCTGGAAAATCAGGACTATCATCAAAAGTATAACCTCCAACTGCATAAACAAAATAACCATTTTCTAACTGCACATTGAATCTTAAAGAATTCCATTTCTCATAATTTGGTTTATTTGTTTTCCAAAATTCCCAAACGTATTTTTGCACATTTTTGAAATAATGTTCGTTAGGTAAAAATTCACCAAAAACACAACCCATACTTTCGTCTCCGATTTGTAATTCAGAAGTTCCAATTAATAAATTATGTGAGTAAATTTTTGCTTTCACCGTTCAGTTTTTTTAATCTTGCCACTAACGTTTTGCAGCTAAAAGAAGTGGCGACGAGCCAAAACCAAGCCAAAACAAATATAACGCAAACTTTTGAATTTTCGGAGAAAATTCGGAAGTATGCCCTTGCCTAAGCCATTGCTTTTAACTGCTGTTAGTAGAAGTTATTCTTTCACTAAAAGTTCGGAATTAACATTCCATAAAGCAAAATAAGGGTTTTCTGCACCTTTTTTTCTAAGTAATACGTAAAATGGTTTGTTAAAGATTAGTTTTTTTGGTTTTGGTTTTTCAATTTCTCCAATTGATTCTGATGCTTCAACAGCATATTCTACTTCGCTTTCAATTTCCGCTCCGTTTTCATCCAATACAAATGCAGTTCTTTGATATGCAGTCTCAATTCTAAATTTATTTTCAAAACCGTTTAGAATTTTCCCTTCCATTGTTTCATAATTTTTTTCAATATTGAAATTAAATTTAGGAATTATAATAATATCATCATCTAAAAAATTAAACCTCCAGTTTTGCTTTTGTTCTGTTGAAACGTCTGTTAATTTTAACAATGATTGGTTCATCTCATTCAAATTTTTGTAATTTTTCTCAGTTTTGAATAATATAATTTCATGTGTTATATCTGTCGGTCTTAATTTTATTATAAAATTATCATCATTTTTGTAATAAAGTATTGAAACACAATCAGATATTTCGAAATCCCATCCATTAACCCCAAATGATTTAACAGGAACATTGTCAAATTTTAGTTTCTTATCATATGAATTTAACTTTAATTCAAAAGGTAAAGATTTTTTGAAAAATGCTTTTGCTGTAATATTATTATCGATAATTTCTACATCTGCAAAGTATTCATTTTTATCTAAAACATTTTTGTATGTATTTGATTTGCTTAAAAGTATCAAATCATTGTCTTTCTTGTCTATTCCCCATGGTTTTCCAATTTCATCTGTAATTTCATTCCATGCATATAAAAGAGTAACACAATATATTGAATTGCTTTCTTTGTAAATTTCGTTTTCGAGAGTTGGAGAAAATTTAGTATTCTTAAATTCAGTTATTTTTTTTGCTTTGTCAAACTTACTTTCTTGGTTGTCTTTTTTACATGAAATTGTAAAAGCAATAACCAACAATAAAAATATTTTAGATAGTTTTTTCATATAATTTCTACTAACGGTCTCGTGCTAGGCCCAGTGTTGCCTTTTGGGGCAGCATTGGGCTTAGCACGTGTTGTGTGCTGTTATTTCAAATATTTTTCAATCATTTTCTTATTCGACAAGTCTATTAATTCAGAACTATTCCAATCCATCATTATTAAATTCCATTTTTCTCCAATTTCCGAAAGCGTATTGATTACGTTTTCGTGATTCAGTCCGTAAAGATTTGTAATCCATATATTTTTCACGATGTCATTCTCAAAGTCAAAATAAACTGCTGAATAATCTTTTCCAAATCCGATTGTATTTTCACTTTTTATTTTATAATCACTTCCGTATCCAGTTATAATTTCAGTATGCTTTTCAGTTCCAAGTTTCGTTAACAAACTTTCAAGTTCAGATTTGCTAATTTTTTTGGTCTTTAAACTGACTTTATTTTCTTCTCTGACATAAATATCTGAATAACCATTTTCCGATGTAAAGTCACTTATATTATCGGCTTGCTTTATTAATTCGGATAGATTTTCTTTCGGAACTATTTCAATTTGACAGAAATCATCTTCGTGATAGAAAATTGTTCCTTTAGCACGATATTCTTGTTTTGTCAATTCAGTTTTGGGACTGTCAGTATTCTTTTTTGTAAAGTAAAGAAATGCAAAAAATGCCAAGATTATTCCTATAACAATTATCATTCGGATTTTCATTTTCTAATTGGCTACAACGTTTTGCAGCTAGCCTTCAGTGGCGATGATTGATAACTGACTGATACAAATATAGACAAACTTTGGAAAATCCGAAGGATTTTCCGGACAAAAACTGCACCAAGCCATTGAGGCTAACTGCTGTTACCTGCAGGCTTTTTAATCTCGGCTAAAAACTTGTCTAAAATATTCGTTTAATAACCCTTTTCCTTTATACTTTGTTTTTATAATATTTTTTGAATCAAGACAGGCTTTCTTGTATAAATTTAACTCATTCGCATTAAGAGCTTTTGAGCCTAAATAAGCCATTTTGTATATTGGATTTATAAGTTCTAATTCGGACGCTTTTTTAAGCATTTCTTTACTTTTAGATTCCAATTCTTCATAATCTCCAAATTCGTATGGAAAAATGCCAATAGCATATCCAGCAATGAAATTAAATTCAGCTAATCTTGAGTATTTATTCTCGCCATTTTTTAATTCAGTTTCTAATTCGGCTCTCAAATCTAAATCTATCGTGAATTTCCCATTTACATCTTCAATCATTGACCATAAAAAGAAGAAATAATATTTCCACGTTTCGAAATTCGCATTGTCTTCTGAAATCAGTTTTTTATATAATAAATAAGCATCGTTATATTTTTCGGAGCTTTCTAATTCAAATATTTGATCCATTTGCGATATTTTTTTACAGCTTGCAGGTAACGGTCTCGTGCTAGGCCCAGTGTTGCCTTTTGGGGCAGCATTGGGCTTAGCACGTGTTGTGTGCTGTTATTATTCTCTGCTAAGATAATAAAAACAGTTTACAGTTGGTCGAAATAAATTTAGATAAATGATTTTAAAATATTGTTCTTATCAGACTGTAATGATAGGTACAGTTTTTTTAAATCTCAGTCAATATTTTTTTGCTAAACACTAGAGTTTAGGATGTTATAATAAATAAAATTTGACTTAGTCATTTTTTTCTTATAACTTTGGCAAGCCTTTTAGCGACTTCGCTTTGAAAATAAATTTTCAGCAAATCTACTTTGCAAGGCTTGACGAAAAATAAATCATTTTTCCATCTATAAACTCTAGCTTTTCAATCAAACAAAAAAATCCGACTATTTATCAGATTTAGTTCGGCACAATTGCATACAACTCGTTTATATGTATGACTGCGTCATATATATACCTACCAAAATGGTTGGGTATGTATGATAATCGTCATACTTTTTGTTATTCAAATATATAAAAAAATGTTTACAAATCGTCAAACGGACTTTTAATTTGCTGTAAACTTTTGGTGCTTACATGTGTGTAAATTTCGGTTGTTTTACTGCTGCTATGGCCTAGTAATTCTTGTATGTATCGCAAATCGGTTCCGCTTTCTAGTAAATGGGTTGCATAACTGTGTCGTAACCAATGTAAGGTTACTGGTTTTGTTATGTTTACTTTTTTTAGTGCTTGCTTGAATACGCTTTGTAAACTTTGTTCAGAATATTGTTCTCCCGTTTTTCCTTCAAATAAATAGTGTTTTGGTTTATACATTTTGTAATAATCTCGTAATAAATGGAGTGTTTTAGGCGATAAAGGCGCTATTCGGTCTTTTTTTCCTTTAGATTGTTTTATAAGTACAATATTTCTTTTAGAATCAATATCGGTTGATTTTAAATGCAATAATTCACTTCTTCGCAAACCGCAACTATAAATTAAACTTAACATTGCCCTGTGTTTTATATTTACATGTGCTTCGAGTATTTGTTTTACTTCTTCTTTACTCAATACATTAGGTAAAAGCTTTTCTCGTTTTGGACGGTGAATTTTTTCAATCTCTATCTTTTTTTCTTCAATGGTAGTAAAGTACAGTTTTATGGCGCTTACAATTTGGTTTTGATAAGTCGCTGAATAATTGTTTTTTAATATAAAATCGGTATTATATATAATAATATCTTCATTTGATATAGCCGAAATCTCTTTGGTATTATAAAAAATTAAAAACGATTTCAAAGCATCCATATAGGTTTTTATAGTATTCACACTATATCGTTTGGATTTTAACCAATATAAAAATTTTTGTAAATGTTTTATTCCTTCTTCAGAAGGAAGCGAATAGGATAGTGGCTCTAAGTTAAAAAGCGTGCGGTAGTAATCGGAATCTAATACATACCATACCTTTTTTTCTTGACTCCAAATAGTGCCAGGTATTTTTTTTACTTCTTGAATTAACTGATAATTCTTTTCGAAAAGAATGAAAAGTACTTTTTGCTTACGATGTATTCCTTGTTTAAAGGTAAAAGGACTTGGCATATACTTGATTTTTTGGCGTTTATATAATCAAAATTACAAAATAGAACAATATGTTTTGTAATTGTTTTCCAAAAATATTTGGCTAATTTTACTCAAAATAATTCCAATGGATTTTTTAAAGCGTATTAATACAAAAGCAAAAACAGATGATAATACTGGTTTTGGAAGTAATTCTTCTAATTATGGTGGTCGTTTTTTATCTAAAAACGGAAATGCAAACGTGCGTAAAGATGGAATTGGCTTTTTAGAAAGTATTAGTTGGTACCATACCATGTTAAACATTCCGCGTTGGAAATTTTTGTTTATTGTTTTACTATTTTATGTTGTGGTTAACTTGTTTTTTGCCATTTTGTATTACTTAATTGGTGTAGAGCATTTAAACGGAATTACAGCAGTTACTAATTTAGAAAAATTTGGGCAAGCCTATTTTTTTAGTGTGCAAACGTATACTACTGTTGGTTACGGACATATTAATCCAACTGGTTTTTTAGCAAGTTTTGTTTCGTCAATAGAGGCATTAATTGGCTTGTTAACTTTTGCTATTGCAACCGGTTTGTTTTATGGGCGTTTTAGCAGACCAAGTGCTTTTGTGCGTTTTTCTGAAAATGCTATAATTGCACCTTATAAAGGTGGAAAAGCATTAATGTTTAGAATTGCACCTTATAAAAATACAAATTTAGTAGATGCAGAAGCAAAATTAACAGCTGGAATAAGTGTAGAAGAGAATGGTGTTATTGTAAATAAATTTTATAGTTTGCCACTTGAAATGGAACGAATAAGTGCTTTAACTTTAAGTTGGACTGTTGTGCATCCAATAAATGAAGAAAGTCCTTTATATGCTTTCAAAGAAACAGACTATAAAAATATGCAAGGTGAGTTTTTAGTATTCTTTAAAACATTTGAAGATATGTACAGTTCAACAGTTGTAAAAAGGACTTCTTATACGTTTGACGAAGTGGTTTATGACGCTAAATTTTTGCCTATGTTTACCAGAAATATTCAAAACGATAAAACTATTTTGCATTTAGATAAGTTAAATGCATTTGAAAAAGTATCTTAAACACATAAAAAAAAAACGCAATTTCAATTCGAAAAGCGCTTTTTTTAACTTGTATTTCTAATGGATTATCCGCCCATTTTTTGTTGAAAATCTTCCATAGTTACCTTTTCAAAACCCTCTGGAACTATAAAAGCATCTTTTGGTAATTCTTTTGAAACTTCGGTTGCTTTTAATTCTAAAGTAGCTTGTGGAGTAACAATTTTCATTTCTAAAGGAAACCCTTTTAATTTAGATTCTTTAGTAGATGACATCATGTTAATATTTTCAGTAATATAAAACTCCCCAGTTTTTCCTTCTTTATAGGTTACTGAGGCTTTGTAACATTTGTAACCAGCAATTTCTTTAGTATTAGCTTTGTCAACTTTAACAGTGACAATGTTATCTAAGTCAGCCATGTCAACACCTTTTGAAGCGTTTTCATCAATTCCGGAAATTTCATATTTTTGACCCATTGCATTCATGGTCATTTTAGTTGATTTTGGATCGTTAATTTTTTTATAGATTTTAGTTACAACCATTCCGTTCATCATATCTACTTCCATAGCAATGTTTTCTTTGTCAAAATAGTTTGTCATAAAAACATCGCCCATCATTGCCATTTGTTCGTTGTCACTAGTCATTTTGTATTTTACAAAACCATTTGTTATTGTTTGTCCAATTGAGCTAATTGAGACTAATAATAATAAGTAAATTGAGATTTTTTTCATTTTTGTTGAGTATAAAATTTTTATAAATGTATTAAAAAAGACTATAATTCGTCTTGGTTTTTATTTAATTTCAAGTTTTACATTATAATTGAAAAGGTTTTCAATTGACTTTTCTGATGTATGATCGAATTTTTCTTCCAATATTTTATTTTTCTTTTTTTGGTTTATTCGAATTACACAATCATAAAAACGCCTTACATCTTCTAAATTTGAAAGTATTAACGTTGGTACTTTTGCATTATTTCCTATTTCATCTTTTGCTACCATCGTAAAATAACTTGAATTGCAATGTTTAATTTTTCCAGTTTGAATGTTTTCAGAAACAACTCTAATTCCTATAATCATTGAACTATTACCAACATAATTTACCGAAGCTTTTAGAGTAACCAATTCGCCAATTTCAACCGGATTTAAGAAGTCTACTGTATCTACCGAAGCGGTTACACAATACGATCCTGAATATTTGGAAGCTGCAGCAAAAGCAATTTGATCCATGAGTTGTAATAAATAACCACCATGAATTTTTCCGCTAAAATTGGAGTGCGAAGGCAACATCAATTCCGTTAAGGTAATCTTTGATGCATTTACAGTATTTGATAATTTAGTTTTCATTATTCTCTAAAATAAGGGGAACTTTCTTTTTCTACTTTGGTTATAAAATAACGAGTATCTCCCCACCAAAAAAAGGTTCTGTAACGTTCAATATATTCAACTTTAACAAAATTACCTTGCAGTTTTTTTAAACTATCAATAACCGTTGGGTGATTGTCCATGACTGAGAACGAAAATACTTGTGCTCCAGAAATTCCTTGGCTCACTTCTCCTTCCCAAGTTTTAATAACGTAGCCTTTTTTACTTATTTTAATTAATTCGCCACTTCTCACACCTTCACTATACGGAACATAATATACAAACGTGAAATATAATGTGGTAACTAATGTTGCCAACAAAATAACATAAAGAAAAAATTTCTTTACAGGATGCATTCTCTTTTTTGTTTTTTGTTCAGTCAATTCGTTTATTTTAGTTGCTGTCGGATTCATTTTCTATGGCTCTTTTAATTATATTTTCAGGTAAAGCTTTTTTAGCTTTTGCACCCATTTTTTTTAATTTTTCTACACTGGTAACTAAATTTCCTTTGCCTTCTACTAGTTTGTTCATGGCGCTACCATATTCAACTTTAGCTTCGTCCATTTTTTTACCAATTTTCACTAAATCACTTACAAAACCTTCAAATTTATCATATAAAGCGCCTGCTTGACGTGCAATTTCAATGGCATTTTCTTGTTGCTTTTGGTTGGTCCACATACTGTCAATTGTACGTAAAGTTGCCAATAGAGTAGAAGGTGTTACAATCACAATGTTTTTCTCAAATGCTTTGTTGTACAATAAATTATCTTCGTTTAATGCCAATGCCAATGCTGGTTCGATAGGGATGAAAAGTAAAACAAAATCCGGACTTTCCATTTCGTAAATGTCTTGGTAATTTTTATCGCTTAATTGGTCAACGTGTCTTTTTACTGAATTTACATGTTCTTTTAAGAAAGTAGCTTTTAAATCGTCATCTTCTTCATTTACAAAGCGTTCGTAAGCTGTTAGTGATACTTTAGAGTCGACAACCATTTTCTTTCCATCAGGAAGATTAATAATTACATCCGGAAGAACTCTAGAGCCTTCTTCGTTAGTAAAACTTTGCTGCACTTCATATTCACGACCTTTCTCTAAACCCGATTTTTCTAAAACCCGTTCTAAAACCAGTTCGCCCCAGTTTCCTTGCATTTTACTATCACCTTTTAAAGCTTTGGTCAAGTTCACCGTTTCCTTACTCATTTTTTCATTCATGTCACGCAAACCAAGAATTTGTTGGCGTAAAGCGGCATGATAATCAATACTTTCTTTGTGTGTATCGTCTACTTTTTTCTCAAATAACTGAATTTTCTCTTGCAACGGACTCAAGATAGTTTTCATGTTTTCTTTGTTCTGTTCGGTAAACTTATTCGTTTTTTCTTCTAGAATTTTATTCGCTAAATTTTCAAATTCTTTGGTAAACTTTTCTTGTAATTGTTCTACTTCTTGCTTTTGTTCTTTATGACGTTCTAATAAATTGTCAAAATCATTTTCTTTTTTCGCCAAATGAATTGCAAAAGCTTCTTTCTCTTTTTGAACGTTTTCTTTATCTAATTGCAATTGAGTATTCGTTTTTTCAAACTGAATTTTTTCTTGTTGGAATTGATTCTTTAATTGTTCTATTTGTGCTAATAAACCATTTACACGTTCTTCTAATCCTGATTTTTGCGATTGCGATTCTGCTTTGGAAAGCATTTTCCCAATGAAAAACCCTATGGCTAAAGCTAAAATGAAAACGGCGATTATTAAAAGTGTTTGCGACATATAATGATATAATTTCAGAATGTAAATTTACGTAAATTAATCAATCTATAGATTGTTTTTAAGTTGTAAATTGAATATGGACGGTTTAAAAAATGAAATAAATTAAAAATTTTAAAACCACAAATGTCTTTATTTCGTATATGATAGTAATGTTGAAATAAATAATAATCTTCATCAAATTCACTTATATTATGAAAAAAAAATTACTATTAGTATTTAGTCTGTTTTTAAGTTTATCCTTTTTTGGGCAAACCACTGAAACATATAATATTGTTTGGACTTTTGGGTCTAACACAACAGTTGCTCCTACAGCTCCTAATTATACAAATAAAACTATTGAAGTAGGAGACGCAGTAAATTGGAATTTTAGCGGCTCAGGTTCGCATACAGTAACTAGTCAATCAGGAAGCCCTGAAAGTTTTAATAGTGGTTTAATAGCCTCTGGTGCCGGTGTAACTTACAGTCGTATTTTTAATGTATTAGGAGAATATAATTATGTTTGTACACCTCATAGTGGAAATATGTATGGAAAAATAACTGTTGTTGCAGAAGGTACTCTTGCTAATGAAAGTTTTTCAGGAAATAATAATAAAATAACACTTTTCCCTAATCCAGCCAATCAAATTTTAAATATTAATCAATCTTTGTCCGATAACAATTTAGAATTGGCTTTTTTTGATGTTTTAGGAAAACAAGTCTTGAATATTAAAATTTTTGATTTTGAAAATGTTATAGATGTGTCTCAATTGGAAAAGGGAGTTTATTTATTGCTTTTTACTTCAGACACGAATGCTATAGAAATTAGAAAATTTGTAAAAAATTAATTTAAATCAACTTCAATGTAGATTGAAAAAAAATTAAAAAGTATTTTTGCAATAAAAAATAGCTTTATGCTGCACCGCCATTTTTTATTACACAAGCCACACAGTTATTTAAGTCAGTTTGTTCGTGAACAAAAACGAAAGAAAAAGCTATTAGGTGAATTGTTCCCGTTTCCGGAAGGGACAATGGCTATAGGTCGTTTAGATGAAGATTCGGAAGGATTACTTTTATTGACTACCGATGGAAAAGTAAGTGAACAAGTAAGAAGAAAAACCGTTGAAAAAGAATATTACGCACAAGTAGATGGCATAATTACAGAAGAAGCAGTTGCTGAAATGACAACTGGAGTGGAAATAGGTTTTAACGGAACAAAATATCTAACCAAAAATTGTAAAGCCAAACTTATTCCAGAATTACCAAATTATATTGGACCAGGAAGAAGAATTAGGGACGAACGTCACGGACCTACAAGTTGGGTTTCCATAACGTTAACTGAAGGTAAATTTCGTCAAGTTAGAAAAATGACTGCAGCAGTTGGTTTTCCAACGTTACGATTAATACGAATACGCATTGGAAATGTAACTTTAGAAGGTTTAAATGCTGGTGATGTGGCAGAAGTGAAAGAATTTCAATTGAAAGATCAATAACAAGTTCAAGAGCAAAGACAATTGCAAGAACAAAAAACAAGTTCAATTAGCAAGTCATAATTTATAATTCAAAACTCATAATTCAATAAAGAATGCTAAACATAGTTTTAATAGAGCCTGAAATACCAAATAATACTGGAAACATTGGTCGTTTATGTGTAGGGACTGAAAGTAAATTGCATTTAATTCATCCGTTTGGATTTGAAATTACCGATAAAAACTTAAAGCGTTCGGGCTTGGATTATTGGGTACATTTAGATTGGAAAGAATACCAAAATGTTGCTGAATGGAAATCTCAAATTCCCGATTTATCTCGAGTTTTTTTAATGAGTTCACATGCAGATAAAAATTATTTAGAAACCAAATTTAAAGATGGAGATTGGTTGGTTTTTGGTAAAGAAAGCAAAGGGTTAAGTGAAGAAGTTTTAGCAGAATTTCCAAATCATTTAACCATTCCTATTTCCCAACAAGTAAGAAGTTATAATTTAGCAAATTCAGTTGCATTTGTAATTGGAGAAGCTAAAAGGCAAATTGGTTTGAAATAAAATGGAACCATTAAGAGATTAAGATAAATTTAATTTCTTAATGGTTTAAAAAATTATTTAAAAATTTCATTAAAGAAATTTTTCATTGCTTCCCAACTTCTTTTATCTGCTTTTTCATTATAGGCTGCTCCTTTACTATTGTCGGTGCTCAAATCTTTGTGTGTAAACGCATGTACTGCATTTGCATAGTAAATCATTTGCCAATCTGCTTTTGCAGTTCTCATTTCGTCTTGAAATGCGTTTATTTCTTTTTCAGAAACATATGGGTCATCTGCTCCATGTAATACTAAAACTTTGGTTGTAATAGGAGATGTGATTCTCATTTTATCTTTACCTAGTCCTCCATGAAAGGAAACAACACCTTTAACTTTTAAGTTGGCTCTAGCGGCTTCAATTGCGCCTGTTCCTCCAAAGCAGTAACCAATTACCCCAATCTCATTAACATTTGCGCCTTGTTTTACTAATTGATCTATAGCTAGCTGAATTCGTTTTTGGTATTCTGTGGGATTGTTTTTAAAGTAGCCAGCAAGTTTTCCGGCCTCTTCTGTATTTTGAGGGTTGTTTACCGAACCGTAAATATCTGCAACAAATGCATGATAGCCCAATTTTGACAAAGCTTCGGCTGACTCTTTAGCATGGTTATCAATACCCATCCAAGCAGGCAAAACAACAATCCCTATGTTTTTAGTATTTGGTTGTTCTGCCTTGAAAAAGAACCCTTCTAATTTTTCTTTACCATCTAAATAGGGAACTGTTTTAATTTGAGCAAAACTTATCATTGTTGAGAATAGTAATATTAGTATATTGAATTTCATGAGTATAATTATTTATGTAAATTTAGGTATAAATAAACAGAATTATAAGTAAACAAAACTTAAAATTAAACCACTTTAAATTTTCCAATACTTTTATCAAAAATAATACTTTCATTTTTGAACAATTCGTTAAAAGTATCATTTTCAATTAAATTACAAGGTTGGTCTTGTACTAATTTGTTTTGGGTTAACACAATCATTTCATCGCTTAATTGTATTGCTAAATCAATATCATGAGTTGAATAAAGAATAGTTTTTCCAGTTTCATGGGTTAGCTTTTGCAATAACTTTATTAATGATACTTTATGAACCAAGTCTAAGTGGGTAGTGGGCTCATCCAATATAATCAAAGCGGTATCTTGAGCAAGAGCACGTGCAATTAAGGTTTTCTGCAATTGCCCGTCGCTAATTTCGTAATGCTTTTTGTGTTTGAAGCTTTCTATTCCAGTCAAGAGAATTGCTTCTTCAACTTTGTTTTTATCTTCTTCAGAAAGCGTTCCAAGCCAATTAGTATAGGGTTGTCTTCCTAAAGCAACAATTTCATAAACCGATAAATTGCTTGGAGGTAAAGATTCGGTTAAAACGATACTTAATTCTTGTGCTAAATCTTTCGGCAAATAGGATTGTATTTTTTTATCATTTAGAAAAACGCTCCCTTCAATAGTTGGGATTATTCCAGTAATGGTTTTTAAAAGTGTCGATTTCCCAATTCCATTAGCGCCAACTAAAGCTACTAATTTCCCTTTTTGCAATTGGATATCACAATTTTGGATAATAGTATTTGTTTCGGATTTGGTTTTATATCCAATAGAAAGATTTTCGGTATGTAAAACGTTTTGATTCATTTTTTTTATCTTTTTACTACATTACTTTATCTTTAAATTTTACCACATAGACACATAGGTTTATGTCTTTTAATTATAAAGTAATTAAAAATTAGGAACTTAGTTCCTGACATAGATATAATTTAGTCTAACTTTTTAAAATATTCATTTACAAATGTCTTTTGCCCTTCTTTAAAAATATTTCTACAATTAAAATTAATGATAATTCCTTTTGGAGCTTTTAAAAGTTTCATATAAGTCAATAATTGTGCTTCATGCATTGGATGTATTTCACTAACAGATTTTAACTCAACAACTAGACACTCTTCAACATACAAATCACATCTAAAATCAGTTTCTAACTCTTTTCCCTTGTATAAAATAGGAAGTTTTAATTCCGATAAATAATTAATATTTTTTAGTTTTAATTCTTCAATTAAGCATTGATGATAAATACTTTCAAGCAAACCAGCTCCTAAATGCTTGTGAACTTCAATTGCACAACCAATTACTCCATAAGTTAATTCGTTTATTAGCTTTTGTGTATTCATTTTCATTCCTATGTTAAATCAAAGATTCTTTATTTACTCTTTTTTTTTTAAACTTTTTCTATGTGCCTATGTGGTAAAAAAAATTAACTAAAATTTTTCTTTCGCACTAACAACCAAATAACAATTGGAGCACCAATAATCGAAGTTACTGCGTTAATGGGTAATGTTATATCTTGTCCAGGACATTGCGAAATTATATCACAAAATAATAAAATAATTGCTCCAATTAATAATGTACTCCAAAACAAAATAAAATGATTGCTTGTTTGAAATAAAAGCTTTGCAATGTGTGGAACAGCTAGGCCGATGAAAGCAATTGGACCAACAAAAGCAGTAATACTACCTGCTAAAATACTCGTTGCAAATATGATAATATATCTTGTCTTCTTGAAGTTTACACCTAAACTTTTTGCGTATTTTTCACCTAATAAAAGTGCGTCTAAAGGTTTAATTACTAAAAAGCTTAAAAGGATTCCTATGAATGTTATGATGAAAAGTAAAGATACTTCATTCCAACTTAAATTAGCTAAACTTCCTAACGACCAAAAGGTGAATTTTTGTAATTGTTCGGCTGTTGAAAAATACGATAAAACGGAAACTATCGCACTTGTTAAGCTTCCAAACATTAATCCTACAATTAATATTGCCATGGTATCTTTCAGTTTTTGAGAAACGGCTAAAACAGCAATTAACACAAATGCACTTCCTAAAGCTGAAGCTAAGACAATTCCATAGCTAGATAAAAAGATAGTTGCAAGAAAAGATGGTAAAAAACCAGCTCCTAAAATAACAAAAGCAACACCTAAACTTGCTCCAGAACTTAGCCCTAAAACATATGGCCCCGCCAGAGGATTTCTAAATAAAGTTTGCATTAATAAACCACTTATGGATAATGCCATTCCAACGAGAATTGCTGTAAAGGCTTTTGGTAATCTGAAATTCCAAAGTATAATTTCCCAACTATCCTTTTGCATAGTATTTCCTAAAAAACTATTTACGATTTCTTTTACAGGAATAGATACTGAGCCCAAACTAATGTTCGTAAAAAATAAGACTACTAATACAATGGTTAGAAGTATAAATAGAAAAGTATGTTTTTTTGTTTGTAGCATGCTTAAGTCTTCTTTAAAAGTAGTTTATTTTAATTTTTCAAAAAAATACAATTCATAATCGGGCAATACTTCAGGATGTAAAATTTTTACAATGTCTTTTAAAACTAAATCAGGTCGGTTTGGAGCTAATTCGTAAAAAATAACACCGCCTGTTTTTCCTTTTTTTGAACTTGAAGTATAAATATTTTTATTTTGTACAGCTTTAAAATACTTGTAATTTGAATTTGTTTTAAGAATTTCACCCATACTTGTAAATTGACCCGGATTAATCCAAAAATCAGCATCTTTAGCTTTATCTAAAACTGTTTCAAAAGATAAAGCTAAACTCCCGGTTCCTTTAGTTTCTTTCCATAAATAATTTCCGTTGGCTTCTTTTAAAAACAAAGCAGCCCAACTATCGCCTTGTGGTAAATACCATTGGTCTTCATAAATAGATCCTGCTAAAATTGTTGGCTGGTTTTTGATATTTTTAACTAGTAAAAGAGCATCATTATAGTCTTTTTTAATTTTAGAAAAAATAGTATTTGCTTCATCGTTTTTATCATATAATGCGCCAAAAAACTTTACCCATTCAGCTTTTCCTAGTGGTGTTTTCTCCGTCCAGTCTGCATTGAAAATGATTTTCTGTCTGTTTTTTTCTAAATTTTTATAGGTTTTTAAGTCACCATCTACGCTAAAACCAATAATGATGTCTGGGTTTAAATCTAATATTAGTTCTGTATTTAAACTTTGGTTATTCCCAATTTCACGAATAGTTCCATTATCAATTAAAACTCTTGTTTTTGCTGAAGAAACATAATGAGTTGAAGGAAATCCCACAATTGTGTTTTCCATTTCTAACATTTCTAAAGAAGGAATATGTGTAGTTGAGGTTACTATTATTTTTTTAACAGGAACTTGAACCTTTGTATATGTATTTAAACTATCAGGAAGTTGCGCATTTTCTTTGTGTAAGACATAAGTGTACACTTCTTTCGCTTCAGGATATGCATTTTTAACTTTAAGAATAGAAAAATTATCATAGTTTACTATAGAAAAACCTTCAGCATGTTCTACTAAATTAAATTTAGCAGTAGTTGTTTTTGTTACACTTTCCGTTTTTTTACATTGAATAATTAAAGTAGATGTGAATATTAATATAATTATTCTAAAAATGAATTTCATGGATTTTTTTTTGCAAAAGTAATAGAATAGTAAGAATAGATGTAATTATTTCGAAAATAAACTTACTTTTGCACTTGAATTTTGGTTGTTGTTTCTGATTTTTTTCAAAACAACATTAAAAGGGAATTTGGTGTAATGCCAAAGCTGTACCCGCAACTGTAAGCTATTAAGCTTGTTGTTATCTACAAACCATTGTTTGTTTCGGCAAATGAGAAGGTAAACAACAAGACGCAAGCCAGGAGACCTGCCTAATTCTACAACAATTAAAAACTTTCGGGAAAAAAAGTTTAATATTATGTTTAGAAATATTAGTGTCTTAATTGCTTTTTTTATTTGTTCTATTAGTTTAGGACAAAATGACTCGTTGATAAAACTCAAACAAATAACGGTTACAGATTCCCAATTAAAAAACTTTTCAATTGCACAAAGTACAATTGTTTTGTCGGATAGTGTACTTACTAAAAATCAAACTTCTCTAACTGATTTATTACGATATAACTCTCCTATTTATTTTAAAGAAAACGGTAAAGGAATGGTTTCTTCTCCCTCGTTTAGAGGTACAACTGCTCAGCAAACAGCTGTAATTTGGAACGGAATAAATATAAACTCGCAGCTTAACGGTCAAACAGACTTTAATACTATTGATACAAGAAATTTTGGTTCTATTTCGGTTCGTTCAGGAGGAGGGAGCGTGATTTATGGAAGTGGAGCAATAGGTGGTACCGTTCACTTACAAAATGAAATGAGATTTACTGATTTGTTTTCCAATAAAATTAGTGTCGATTACGGAAGTTTTTCAACATTAGGTATTAATTACAATATAATAGCGTCTAATGATAATGTTATAGCTCAAGCCAATGTTTCTCATATTACCTCTGAAAATGATTACGAATATATTGGCTATAATAAGAAAAATAGTAATGGGGAATACAAGAATACGAGTTTCTCTACCCAGTTTGGTTATAAAGTTAGTAATACTACTTTTTTAAAGTTTTATAGTTTTGTTTTTGATGGAGATAGGCATTTTTCAGGAACTATTGCATCTCCTTCAAAGAGTAAATATTTAAATCTAGATACTAGAAATTTAGTAGAAGTTATTAATTATTCAGGAAGATTTACTTCTAAAGTTAAACTTGCTTTATTAAATGAAGAGTATAAATATTTTGAAAATAAAGAGAGCGATAACTATTCGTTTGGTAAATCAAAATCTTTAATAGCAAAATATGATTTGTTTTATTCAATTTCTTCAAAGTTAAAACTAAATTCAATTGTAGACTTTTCTAGAAATTCAGGTTTTGGTTCAAGTATAGATAAAAATAGAAGAGAAATTTCATCATTTACTTTGTTGTTAAAGCAACAAGTGTATTCAAACTTGCAATATGAAATTGGTCTTAGAAAGGAATTAACTACAAATTATGAGAGTCCTTTTTTATATTCTTTCGGAAGTTTGTTTTCTCCATTTAAATGGTATGATTTGAAATTTTCTGCTTCTAAAAATTTTAGAGTTCCAACATTCAATGATTTATATTGGCAAGGAAGTGGAAATTTAGACTTAAGACCAGAACATTCCTTACAAGGAGAATTTGGGCAAGTGTTTAGATATGCGAATATAGAATTAACTACTACAATATATTTTTCTAAAATAAAAGACATGCTACGTTGGGTGCCAAATTCTTCTGGAGTTTGGCAACCTATAAATACAGATAAAGTTGAAATTTATGGAGTAGAAACTCTTTTAAATTGGAAAAAGAAAATACGTAAAAGTGAAATTAATGCAGCAACTACTTATGCTTATACTGTTTCTGAAAACGAACTTACCCAGAAGCAACTAATTTATGTTCCTTATCACAAATTTACAGGAAGTTTGGCTTATGGATATAAAAATATTTCTGCAAATTTCCAAACTATGTTTAATGGGCAAGTTTTCACTTCGAGCGATAATGTAAATAGTTTAAAAGAATATATGGTTTCTAATATTGGAATTGCATATCATTTTATAAAAACAAATACAAGTTTAGGTTTTCAAGCTTTAAATATTGAGAATAAACCTTATCAAAATGTAGCTTCTAGACCAATGCCGGGAAGGAGTTTTAAAATAAATTTAACCTTTAATTTTTAATATAATGTATTGTAAAAAAGTTTTTTTATTTGCTTCGGCAATTTCATTATTTTTCATTTCATGTTCTAATGATGATAGTTCTACTACTGAAGCCCCAATTGGTGCTTATGAAAATGGTGTTTTAATTTTAAATCAAGGAAATTTTGGAACAGATAATAGCTCTGTATCATTTCTTTCAAATAATTTTTCTGTATTTGAGAATAATAGTTTTGGAATTGTTAATCCTACAGAGGTATTAGGTGATACTGGTCAGGATATTGGTTTTTATAACGATTTGGCTTTTATAGTTTTAAATAACTCGCAAAAAATTGAAGTTGTAAATCGTAAAACATTAGCACATGTAACAAGTATTGAAACGGGTTTAAGTAATCCGCGTTATATTGCATTTTCTCAAGGAAAAGGATATATTACAAACTGGGGAGATGGCGGAAATCCTAATGATGACTATGTAGCTGTTATTAATCTTCAAAACTATACTGTTTTAAGAACTATTCCTGTTAATGAAGGTCCAGAAAGGATAATTGTAAATAATAATAAATTGTATGTTGCTCATCAAGGTGGTTATAATTTTGGTAATACTGTAACTGTTATTGATGCAAATTCAAACACTGTGTCTGAATCTATTAATGTAGGGGATGTTCCCAACTCATTAAAAATTCAAAATGACATATTGTATGTATTATGTGGCGGAAAACCATCATGGTCTGGAACTGAAACAGCAGGAATATTAGTAAAACATGATCTTACATCAAATACTTCAACTAGTTTAGATTTTGCAACTAGCTCACATCCATCAAATTTATATTTGTCGGAAGGAATGGTTTATTATACTGATAATTCAGATGTTTATTCTATGAGTGCAACGGCAGCAGCATTACCTTCAACACCCTTGTTTAGTACATTTGACCAAGGGGTTTATGGAGTTTACAGTTTTGCAGTTGAAAATGGTAGAATTTTTGTTGGAGATGCGGTAGATTATAGTTCAAACGGGAAAGTTTATATTTATTCAACTAATGGAATTTTAGAATATGAATTTACAGTTGGTGTAATACCTGCAGGTTTTTATTTTAATTAAAAAAATAAACCAGAATTTTAAAGAGGTTTTAGTAATTTTACTAAAATCTCTTTTTTTGTTTGTAACAAAAATAAATTACATTCGTCTATATAATAAACCAACTAATAACTAACATGAATCAACAGGAGTTCTTAAATATTATATCTCCATTTAAAGATAAAGTTTTTAGAATTGCTAAAAGGTTATTAGTAAGTTCAGAAGAAGCTGAAGATGCTACACAAGAAGTTCTTATTCGTTTATGGAATAAAAAAGAAGGTTTAGATAAATACAATAGTGTTGAAGCACTTGCTGTAACAATGACTAAAAATTATTGTTTAGATCAATTGAAATCAAAACGAGCAAGTAATTTAAAATTGGTTCACAGTAATTATTCTGATAATCAAGCCGGAGTAGATAAACAAGTGGAGGATAAAGACAGTTGGAGCTGGGTTGAAAAAATAATGAATAATTTACCCGAACAACAACGATTAATAGTGCAAATGCGAGATGTAGAAGAATATGAGTTTAGTGAAATTGCAAAAGCACTAGAAATGAACGAAACCGCAGTTAGAGTGGCTTTGTCAAGAGCAAGAAAAATGATAAAAGAAAAATTAGTTGAAAAGCACAATTATGGAATCAGCACAAATAGAACAATTACTAAATAAGTATTTAGAAGGAAACACAAGCATTGCTGAAGAAAGAGAATTAAAGGCCTATTTTTCTTCAAATAATGTGGCATTACATTTGCTTCCTTATAAAGAAATGTTTGGTTATTTTAAAAATCAAGAAGAAATACAGTTTACAAAAACACTTCCATTACAACCTAGAAAACGAAACGTCGTAAAATGGATAGGAGTTGCTGCAAGTTTTGTAATTCTTTTTGGAACAGCACTTTTTTACATGAATTCAAATGGAACTAATGAAGATTTAGGAACCTATGATGATCCAGAAATTGCATTAATAGAAACGCAAAAAGCATTGGAAATGCTTTCGGAAAATGTAAGTTATGGAGTAGAAAGTGTTGCAGTATTACAAGAATATAATGAATCAAAAAAAACAATTTTTAAATAAGAAAAAAATGAAAAATTTAATATTAAGTATCGTATTAGTTGCATTTACAAGTTTAGGGTTTTCTCAAACTGCATTTGATAAATTTGAAGACAACGAAATTGTTAAGTCGTTTATTGTAACGCCAAAAATGTTCGAATTAATGAGCAAAGTAAAAGTAGATACAAAAGACAAAGAAGCTCAACAATACATGAGTTTACTTAAAAAATTAGACAACTTAAAAGTATTTATGTCGTCTAATGCAAAAGTATCTGCTGATATGAAATCTACCGTTTCAAGTTATTTGAAATCTAATTCGTTAGAAGAACTTATGCGAGTGAGTGAAGGTGGCAAAAAAGTAAATATCTACGTGAAATCGGGTGCGTCAGAAAACATAGTAAAAGAACTTTTAATGTTTATTGAAGATCCAACTTCAAAAGATAAGCAAGCAATTGTATTGTCTTTAACAGGTAACTTTAATTTAGATGAGATTTCGGCATTAACTGAAAAAATGAATCTTCCAGGTGGAAACGAGCTTAAAAAAGCTTCAAAAAAATAAGTTATGAGAATATTTATAGTCGCACTGTTTTCAATAGTCGCATTAAGTTGTTCAAATAAACCAACTTTGCAAAAGTACTTTGTTGAAAATACTGAAAATAAAGACTTTATGGCTATTGATGTTTCGTCAAGTATTTTAAATACTAATGAAATTAAGTTAAGCGAAAAAGAAGAAAAAGCACTTAAGTCTTTCGATAAAATGAATATTTTAGCTTTCAAAAAAGACTCATTAAACGAAAATAAGTTTAAGGATGAAAAGGAAAAAGTTAAGTTTATTTTAAAAGAAGAAGAATACCAACAATTAATGAAATTTGGCTCTAATAAACAAGGGGCATCAGTCTATTTTGTTGGGAAAGATGATTCTATAAATGAGTTTGTGGTTTATGTAAACAATGCTACTTCTGGATTTGCTTTAGTACGAGTATTAGGAGACAATATGAATCCGAATGATATTTTTACATTGATAGAAATTATGCAAAAATCAAATATAGATTTAGACCAATTAAAACCGCTTGAAAACATGTTTAAATAGTTAGGTTAATACTTAATTTTAAATTCAATCCACTTCAGTACTGAAGTGGATTTTTTTTGCAATATATTAATTTATAAATTTCTATTTTTCAGAATCTAAATTACTAAATTTGCAGCTTTAAAAACAAAGAAAAATGACATTACAAGAAACATTAACCATTCACATTCAAAAAGCAATTCAAAGTTTGTTCGATTTATCTATAGATAAAGTAGAATTTCAAGCAACTAGGAAAGATTTTGAAGGAGATGTTACTATGGTTGTTTTTCCATTGGTAAAGCAGTTAAAAGGAAATCCAGTAGAAATTGGAACTAAAATTGGAACTTATTTAGTAGAAAACGTTAACGAAGTTACGGCTTTTAATGTAGTAGGGGGATTTTTGAATATTGTAATTACCAATGCTTTTTATATTGATTTCTTTAATGAAATTAAGAGTGAAGAGAAATATGGTTTCGTGACTCCAAAAGAAGGAGCTAAAGCGATTATGGTAGAATATTCTTCGCCAAATACTAATAAACCATTGCATTTAGGTCACGTTCGTAATATTTTATTAGGTTATTCAATTGCCGAAATCATTAAAGCATCTGGTAAAAAAGCATATAAAACACAAATTATAAATGACCGTGGAATTCACATTTGTAAGTCTATGTTGGCTTGGCAAAAATATGGAAACGGACAAACGCCAGAATCTACAGGATTAAAAGGCGATAAGCTAGTTGGTAATTTCTATGTAGAATTTGATAAAAATTATAAGAAAGAAATTGCCGAATTAATGGCGCAAGGCAAAACAGAAGAAGAAGCAAAGAAATTATCACCATCAATTTTGGAAGCACAACAAATGCTTTTAAAATGGGAAGCTGGTGATGATGAGGTTATAACGCTTTGGAAAACAATGAACCAATGGGTTTATGATGGTTTTGAAGCAACATATAAATCAGTCGGTGTAAATTTTGATTCTTATTATTACGAAAGCAACACCTATTTATTAGGAAAAGAAGTAGTACAATTTGGATTAGAAAAAGGAATTTTCGAAAAAGACCCAGACGGTTCTGTTTGGATAGATTTAACAGCAGACGGTTTAGACCGTAAAATTGTATTGCGTTCAGATGGAACTGCGGTTTACATGACACAAGATATTGGAACTGCAATTCAACGTGTAAAAGACAATCCAGATATTGGAGGAATGGTTTACACTGTTGGTAACGAGCAAGATTATCATTTTAAAGTTCTATTCTTAATCTTAAAGAAATTAGGTTTTGAATGGGCAGATAGTTTATATCATTTAAGTTACGGAATGGTAGAATTACCTTCGGGAAAAATGAAATCGCGTGAAGGAACTGTTGTAGATGCCGATGATTTAATGGACGAAATGACAACTACAGCGCAATCTATTTCGGAAGAATTAGGAAAGTTAGAAGGTTATTCAGATGAAGAGAAAGCGGTTTTATATAAAACAATTGGTTTAGGAGCTTTAAAATATTATATGTTAAAGGTGGATCCTAAAAAACAAATGATGTTTAATCCAGAAGAATCGGTAGACTTTGCAGGGAATACAGGTCCGTTTATTCAATATACTTATGCACGTATTCAGTCTATTTTGCGTAAAGCAAATTTTGATTATAAAACAGTTTCTATTTCAAGTGATATAGAAATACATGAAAAGGAAAAAGAATTAATCAAACAAATTCAGTTGTTTCCAGATACAATTCAAAGTGCAGCACAAAACCATAGTCCGGCTTTGATTGCAAATTATACTTATGATTTAGTGAAAGAATTTAATTCATTTTACCAAAACGTACCTATTTTACCAGAACAAGATATGGCTAAGAAAGTTTTCAGAGTACAACTAGCAGAAACAGTTGGGAATATAATTAAAAATGCTTTTGAATTACTTGGAATAGAAGTTCCTGAAAGAATGTAATTTTATAAAATAAAGTGAGCACTTCAAAATCTTATTTTTTTAAATCTTTATTTGCACTGCTATTAGCAACTGTGTCGTTTTTAATATTCAAAAACTTCTTGCCAAAGAGAATTTTTAATGACTCTTCTTCTTTGAACGAAAACATGGTAGTTGATAGTTTGCTTTTAGAAGCGGTCGCGGAGGCGGAAAACGAAGATGTTAAAGATACTTTAGCCAATAAAAAAATAGATTTTAAAGCTATTGATGGTGTTAAATTTCCTTCTGAAACTTTTAAAGTATATAAAGGAAATCAATATTTAGTTTCGTTTTTTGAGAAGCTTTTCCAATTGGAGAAAAATCCAACTAAGAAAGTCAGAATTGCTTATTTTGGCGATTCTATGACGGATGGAGATATGATTGTGAAAGATTTTAGAACCTATTTTCAAGAAAAATTTGGAGGAGAAGGTGTTGGGTTTGTTAACATAACTTCTGAGTCAGCTTCGTCTCGTAATTCACTTACACATTCTTTTTCTCAAAATTGGAAAACCATAACGTATCTGAAAACAAAACATCCTATCAGTCCTTTTGGAGTAAATGGACATTTGTTTTTTGCTAATGATACTTTACACGATGCTTGGGTTCGATTTAAAGCTACAAAAACACGTTTTGCATCTGAACTTGGTACTCCGACTTTGTTTTATGGAAAATCTAAAAATCAGAACGGAAAACTATATCAAGTTTTTGGAACAGACACTGTTTATAAGAAATTAAAACCTTCCAATAGTCTAAATACTCTTTCATTTGCATCAAGTGGAATGAAATCTTTAAAAATTCATTTTACAGAAGCTGACAGTATTCCTATTTATGGCTTTAATTTTGATAATGGTAAAGGTGTTCATGTAGATAACTTTTCGAGCAGAGGAAATTCGGGGTTACCTTTATCTATGTTAGATAAAAATTTAATGCATAAGTTTCAGGAACAATTACAATATGATTTAATTGTGTTGCATTATGGAACAAATGTTTTGAACTATGGTTCGTATAATTATTCTTGGTACGAAAAACGAATGCATAAAGTTGTAGCGCATTTAAGAGAATGTTTTCCAGGAGTTTCTGTTTTAGTAGTTTCAACCGCAGATAAGTCTACAAAATACGATTTGGAAATGAAAACAGATTCTGCTGTTGTTCCTTTGCTGTTAGCTCAAAAGAAATATGCAATAAAATCAGAATCGGCTTATGTAAATCTATACCGACTAATGGGCGGAGATGGTTCTATGGTGGAATGGGTTGATAAAGAGCCGTCTAAAGCAAATAAAGATTACACGCATTTTAATTTTAGAGGTGCAAAAGAAATAGCTAAAATAATTTTTAATCAAATTGATAATGGTTATAAAAAATATAAAAAAATTAGACCAGTAGAAGCAGTAAAATTACCTGTTAAGAAACAGTTCAAAAAAGATAGTGTTAAAGTTATTAAGGATAGTTTGGTGTATGAAGAATAGTATAATCTTTTTTTTCTTAGTTTTTTGTCAAATTTCATTTTGTCAAGTTATTTCAGATTCTACTGAAGTAATGATTGATTCTGTTTTTGTAGAAGAATTTTCAAATGATATTTATAATGCAAAAGCGATATCTAAGTTTTTAAAAAAATTAGATACATTAGAACAAACAAAAAAGAATAAAGTTCGTATTGTGCATATTGGTGATTCACACATTCAAGCTGATTTGTTTTCGGGTAAAATGCGTTCACTTTTACAAAACAAGTTTGGAAATGCAGGATTAGGTTTTACTTTTCCACATAATTTAGCCAATACTAATGGTAATCATTATATAAAGTATTCGAGTAATATTCCATTTTCAAGTCAAAGAAATACAAAGCCTAATGATGGTAAACCAATTGGTTTAAGTGGAATTGCATTGTATACTGAAAGTAATGAATTTGCTATTGAATTAAATGTAAGAGATAAAGCATATACATTTAATACAATTAAAATAGTAGCCTCAAAACTGAGAAACTTTAATTTAGCAAAAACTACTAATGATATTGTTGTTCAATCTTCTAAACCTAAAATTATTTATCATAAAATTAGAAGCGGAGAAGCACTTTCAATCATTGCAAATAAATATAATTGTTCTATTTCTGAAATTAAAAGCGCAAACAATCTTCGTTCAAATAATATTCAGGCAGGTAAAACACTTCGAATTCCATCAGATGAAAAAGAGCCTGTAAAAATTACAAAATCAGAATTTATTCCTGTTACGTTAATAGAAGATGCCGTTTCATATAATTTTTATTCGAAGGAAAGTTTAGATAAAATATACCTTACTTCAAATGATAAAACAGTAAGTTTTTCATTAAATGGATTAGTTTTAGAAAATGACAATTCAGGTGTTGTTTATAGTGCAATTGGTGTTAATGGAGCAAAAAGTTCTGATTATTTGAAGTATCCCTTATTTTTTGATCAATTAAGATCTCTTGAGGCTGATTTGGTAATTGTGTCATTAGGAACAAATGAAAGTTTTGACAAGCTTGAAACAGAAGTGTTTTATGCTCAATTAGAATTATTTATTCAGGCTATTAGATTGAAGAATCCAACTGTTGAAGTTCTTGTAACAACACCTCCGCCATCTCTTTTTAATAGAAAGAATCCAAATACATTTGTGAGAGACTATTCTAAATCAATTATTGAATTCGCTGAAAAAAATAATTATGCCGTTTGGAATATGTTTAAAAATTTAGGAGGTCTATATAGTGTAAATAAAAATGCAAATAAAGGCTTAATGTCAAAAGATAAAGTACATTATTCTAAGCAAGGTTACGAGCTTCAAGGTGATTTGTTTTTTAATGCCTTATTGGAAACATACAATAATTTAAAATCTGAGAAATAGTTTGTTGGCAATTTTTCAAATACAAGGTTTTTTAGTTACTCTTTTAGGTACAGATATTACATTAGATGTAGTTAAAAACTGGTTTGTTTACAACCCAAAACAACCTCTGCTTTTTAATAGCGCTTTGTTTCTAGGATTGTTTTTAATTTTCTATTTCATTTATATTCTATCTAAGAAAACTCATTATTTTAGAGTTACTTATGTGGTTCTTTTTTCTTTGTTTTTTTATTATAAATGTAGTGGTATTTATTTTTGGTTACTCATTTTTTCATCTGTATTAGATTATTCTTTATCCAAGCTAATTTACGAAGAAACCAAAATTTTTTATAGAAAGTTTTATCTAATTGCAAGTTTAGTGACTAACTTGGGTTTATTGGTTTATTTTAAATATACCAATTTCTTTTTAGATAATATCAATACATTATTTAGTCAAGATTTTACTTTTTTAGATATTATTTTACCAGTTGGAATTTCTTTTTATACATTTCAAACGCTTAGTTATACAATTGATGTGTATCGTAAAGATTTAAAGCCAACAAAAAGTTTTGTAGATTTTTTATTCTTCGTATCTTTTTTTCCACAGTTAGTTGCAGGGCCTATTGTAAGAGCAAGTGATTTTATTCCACAGATATATAAAAAGCTAAATCTTACAAAAGAAGATTTTAATAAAGCTCTATTCTTAATAATTGGAGGGTTACTAAAGAAAGCAGTAATATCAGATTATATATCGTCTAACTTTGTTGATAGGGTTTTTGATGCGCCAAATAGTTATTCTTCTTTTGAAAATTTAATCGCTTCATATGGTTATACGCTTCAAATTTACTGTGATTTTTCGGGTTATTCTGACATGGCAATTGGCTTGGCGTTGTTAATGGGTTTTACTTTACCTCCTAATTTTAGAACGCCTTATAAATCTACATCTGTAACAGAGTTTTGGAGGAGATGGCACATTTCTTTATCCTCTTGGTTAAGAGATTATTTATATATATCCTTAGGTGGAAATAGAAAAGGTAAATTTCGTACTTATATTAATCTTTTCATGACCATGCTTTTAGGAGGTTTATGGCATGGAGCCAATTGGAAATTTGTTTTTTGGGGAGTTTTACATGGATTAGCATTAGCTGTTGAACGTTTTTTTGATACTAGAATTAAGTTGCCTAAAAACAAATTTGTAAAAACAATTCAATTAATTATAACACTTCATTTTGTGATATTTTGTTGGTTGTTTTTTAGAGCAAAAGATTTTCAAACAGCATTTCAAATAGTCGATAATATTTCTTCTATTACTTTTGATTTAGAAAAATGGCAAACTATTTTAATAGGTTATAAAAACGTAATTTTTTTAATGTTATTTGGATTTTTTTGGCACTTTATTCCTGAAAAAGGAATTAATAAATTAGAAATGATGTTTAATTCTTTACCTATTTTTGTAAAAGCAATCCTTCTTGGGTTTGTTTTCTGGATTCTTTATGCAACTGCATCTGCAGGAGCACAGCCATTTATTTATTTTCAATTTTAAATTATTTTCTTAATTTTTTTATAAAAAAAATATATTGGTAACAAAAAATTAATATATTTGAGGATTACAAAAATTAAGGTTAAATATAATAAATTCATAATTATGAAAAAAGTAATCACAATATTAGCAATTGGAGCATTTATGTTTTCTGTAGAAGCTACAGCTCAAACTCAAACTAAAAAAGAAACTACTACAGCAGAAGCTAAAAAATCTTGTTGTTCATCTAGCGAAAAGAAAGAATGTTCTTCAGAAGCTAAAGTAGCTGCAACAGAGACTAAAAAATCTTGTTGTTCTTCTAAAAAAGAGCCTGCAAAAAAAGAAGATTAATTCTTTTTTTGCTCAAATTATAATTAAATCCACTTTTTAGTGGATTTTTTTCTTTTTATATCTAACTTAAAAATCAAATTCTTAAATTTGCAACTTATTAAAATTACATAAAATTATGTTTGATAATTTAACAGATAAACTAGATAAAGCTTTTCATATTTTAAAAGGGCATGGAAAGATAACGGATGTCAATGTTGCAGATACTTTAAAAGAAGTTCGTCGAGCATTATTAGATGCAGATATTAACTTTAAAATTGCAAAAGATTTTACTACAAGAGTAAAAGAAAAAGCAATTGGAGCAAATGTATTAACAACTTTGCAGCCAGGTCAGTTATTAGTTAAAATCGTTAAAGACGAATTAACGGAATTGATGGGTGGTGAAGTTGAAGGAGTTAATTTATCAGGAAATCCTTCTATAATTTTAATGTCTGGTTTACAAGGGTCTGGTAAAACTACTTTTTCTGGTAAACTGGCAAATTTCTTAAAAACGAAGAAAAATAAAAAGCCATTATTAGTAGCTTGTGATATTTACCGTCCTGCCGCGATAAATCAGTTGCACGTAGTTGGAGATCAAATAGGTGTAGAGGTTTATTCTGAGCCAGAAAATAAAAATCCAGTTGAAATTGCTCAAAACGCAATTAAACATGCAAAAGCAAACGGATTTAATGTGGTAATTGTCGATACAGCTGGTCGTTTAGCAGTTGATGAGCAAATGATGAATGAGATTGCGGAAGTGCATAAAGCAATTCAGCCTCAAGAAACATTATTTGTTGTAGATGCAATGACAGGTCAAGATGCTGTTAATACTGCAAAAGCATTTAATGATAAATTAAATTTTGACGGAGTTGTTTTAACAAAGTTAGATGGTGATACAAGAGGTGGAGCTGCTATTTCTATTAAGTCTGTTGTAGACAAACCAATTAAGTTTGTTGGTACAGGTGAGAAGATGGATGCTATTGATGTGTTTTATCCAAATCGTATGGCAGAACGTATTCTTGGAATGGGTGATGTTGTTTCTTTGGTTGAAAAAGCACAAGAGCAGTATGATGAAGTTGAAGCAAGAAAATTACAAAAGAAAATTGCTAAAAATGAATTTGGTTTTGATGATTTCTTAACGCAAATCCAACAGATTAAGAAAATGGGTAATATGAAGGACTTGGTAGGTATGATACCTGGTGCTGGAAAGGCTTTAAAGGATGTGGAAATTGAAGATGATGCATTTAAACATATTGAAGCAATCATTCATTCCATGACACCAAAAGAAAGAAGTACACCTTCTTTAATTGATGTAAAGCGTAAGGCTAGAATTGCAAAAGGATCTGGTACGAAAGTGGAACAAATTAATCAGTTAATGAAACAATTTGAACAAATGAGTAAGATGATGAAAATGATGCAAGGTGGCGGTGGAAAGAATATGATGCGCATGATGCAAGGCATGAAAGGAATGAGATAATATTATGAGACGCAATTTTTTTGCGTCTTATTTTTTATAAAAATAAAACAACACAACAACACACAGATAAAATGGTATTATTAGACGGTAAAAAAGTATCAGAAGATATTAAAAATGAAATTGCAGCAGAAGTTAATAAAATGAAAGCTAATGGCGAAAAAGTCCCTCATCTTGCAGCTATAATAGTTGGTAATGATGGAGCAAGTTTAACTTATGTAGGCAGTAAAGTTAAAGCTTGCGAGAGAGTGGGTTTTGAATCTACACTTGTTAAAATGCCAAGTACAACTTCTGAAACAGAATTACTTAAAAAGATAAAAGAGCTTAATGCAAATGATGATATAGATGGCTATATCGTACAATTACCATTACCAGATCAAATAGATACACAAAAAGTTTTAATGGCTGTAGATCCAAGTAAAGATGTAGATGGCTTCCATCCTGAAAACTTTGGTAAAATGGCTTTAGATATGACTACTTTTATTCCGGCAACACCATTCGGTATTTTAGAGTTGTTAGAAAGATACAATGTCGAAACCAAAGGGAAACAAACTGTTGTGATTGGAAGAAGTCATATTGTAGGTAGGCCAATGAGTATTTTAATGGGAAGAAAAGGTTTTCCCGGTAATTCAACTGTCACACTAACACATAGTCATACTAAAAACATTAATCAAATAACTTCACAAGCAGATATTATAATTACAGCATTAGGTGTTCCAAATTATTTAAAAGCGGAAATGATAAAAGACGATGCAGTTATTATAGATGTTGGTATTACTAGAGTTCCAGATGAAACTACTGAAAAAGGGTATAAAATAACTGGTGATGTAGATTTTGAGAATGTTTCAAAAAAAGCATCTTATATTACGCCCGTTCCTGGAGGTGTTGGGCCTATGACAATTGCTATGTTGTTAAAAAACACTTTATTAGCAAGAGAACGAAGAAGAAATGATGTTTAAAAGATAAAAATGATATTATAAAAAAAACGTCCTGTATTACAGGACGTTTTTTTTTATAATATTTTTGTGACCAAAATGGGATTCGAACCCATACGTCTTGCGACACCACCCCCTCAAGATGGCGAGTCTACCAATTCCTCCACATGGCCATAAATGAAAAAAGTTAAGCAAAATGCTTAACTTTTTAATTGTGACCTGGCTGGGGCTCGAACCCAGGACCCCATCATTAAAAGTGATGTGCTCTACCAACTGAGCTACCAAGTCGTTGCTTTCAAGGAAAATATTTCGTAATTTGTGACCTGGCTGGGGCTCGAACCCAGGACCCCATCATTAAAAGTGATGTGCTCTACCAACTGAGCTACCAAGTCATTCTTTTCCTTGAATGCGGGTGCAAATATATAAACTAAAAATTACTTTTCAATGGGATTTTCTTATAAATTTGTCTTTTTTTTAAATTAAATCTTTAACTACCTTATTTATAAGGAATTATTATATGGCTAAAATTATTCTTGTTGGGTATATGGGATCAGGTAAAACTACTATAGGCAAAATGTTGTCTGAATATGTAGGAATTCCCTTTTATGATTTAGATGACATTATAGAGAAATATATTGGAAAAAGTATCCCAACTATTTTTTTAGAAAATGGAGAAGTTTTTTTTAGAAAAATGGAGCATAAGTTGTTTAATGAGTTTGTAAAAGATAATGATTCATTTGTTTTGTCTCTTGGTGGCGGTACTCCATGCTATGCGAATAACCACTTGTTATTGCAAAATAGCAACATAGATTCATTTTATTTAAAAAACACTGTAGAAGAGCTTGTAAATAGGCTTAAAAAAGAAAAGCAACAACGTCCATTAATATCTAATTTAACAGAAGTTGAGTTAAAAGAATATATAAGCAAACATTTGTTTGAAAGAAATTATTTTTACTTTCAGTCTAAACATACCATAGAAACGGAAAATAAGTCTGAAATAGAAATTACGAAAGATATTATTGAAAAATTAGCTTAAGTAAGCATAACAATTGTTTTCTTCAAATACAACTTGTATATGTTCTAAGAGTGAAGTTGATAATGAAATCCCTTTAAAGTCTGCTTTTACAGGATATTTTTTATGGTTTCTGTCAATTAAAACTGCTGTTTTAAATTTGCTTAATGGAACTTCTAAAAAGTGTTTTACGCCATAAATTAATGTTTCACCAGAGTTTAAAACATCATCTACTAAAACTAGTGCTTTGTTCTGATACTCTGAAGGGTTTAAAGAAGTAAGAATAGTGTCTTTAGGGTTTTGCTTATTTATTTTCACTTCGCATAGAATAACTTTTAAATCAGAAATTCTAGAAAGCTCCTCCGCTATTTTTTGGGCAAATGTAAATCCACTATTTGCAATACCGGCAATCACTACTTCTTTTTCTTCTACAAAAGTTTCAAGAATTTGATAGCTAATTCTTTTTGTTTTATGAAGTATTTCTTCGTTAGTTAAAATAATATTTTTCATGATTACTTTTTTTTCTCAAATATAAAAAAGAGTTCTTTATCTGCACGAGGTTTTATAGAATTATGTGCTTTTTCTAATGTTTTTATTTTAAATTTTCCCGAAAACAGTTTTTGGTATTCTTCAATTGATCCTCCAAATGGTGGGCCAACCTCAGTTAATGGGAAATTAAAGAGTAAACCACTGACTTTTCCATTTGGATTTAGCATTTTTTCCATTTTAGAAACATAACTCTTTCTCAAGTTTGGATCTAAAGCACAAAAGAAAGTTTGTTCTAGTATTAAGTCGAAAGTCATGTCAAGTTCAAAGAAATCTAATAGGATTAAGTTTTCTTTAAATTCAGGATTTTTAGTTGCAATATTATGTAAAGGAGTTGGAGCTATATCAACAACATATACATTTGTAAAACCTTTTTTTATTAAATAATCAAATTCATAGCCATTTCCTGCGCCTGGAATAAGAATTTTTAAGTCTCTATTGGTTATTTGGTCAATGTAATCTTTCAAAGGAGTGGTAATCTTCCCAGTGTCCCATCCTATTTCATTTTGTTTATAGCGATTTTCCCAATAATCTTTATTCAACTCCATCGTCTTCAATTTCTTCATTAGTATAATCGTCAATATCTCTTCTTTCTTTCTTTGTAGGTCTTCCATCTCCTTTTGAACGATAATGGTCTTTTGCTAATTTTAATAATTCAAAACGTTCAAATTCTTCAGGTGGAGTTTCATCTTTTCTGTAAATATCTACAAGTTTTGCACCTACTCGATTTGGAGGAATATCTAATACAGTGATTTTATAGTTAATTTGGTCTTTTCGTAAAGTAATTTTATCGCTAGCATATACTTCTCTGGAGGCTTTAGCAGCTTGTCCGTTTATAGTAACATGCCCTTTTTTTATTGCCTCTGTTGCAATACTTCTAGTCTTATAATATCTGGTACACCATAAAAATTTATCAACCCTCATACAAATTTCAAAAATCAATGTTAATATTTATACAAAAATAAACGAAAATTGTATCTTGCGGCAAAAATATTAAGAAAATGAAAAATATTTATAAAGCGCTTTGTTTTGTTGTACTTGCGACGTTTTTAGTTGCTTGCCCAAAAGATGATAGTACAACTGGTGTTGTAATTAGAGATAGAACAGAGGTTTATGTAGAGAATTTAGCTGCAATTAACTCATATTTAGATAATAATTATCTTACTGTTGATGCTATTACTGGAGAAGCAACTATTAGGGCAATTGATGCTGGACAAACATCTATTAGAGCGGAATATCCTTTAGAATCTATAAATGTTAAAAATGACAGTAGAAAAAATTTGTATACTGATGGTAGAATTGATGATCCGGTTGATTATCAATTGTATTATATTGTTCTAAATGAAGGTACTGGAAATACGCCTAAAAGCGTTGATTCTACTTTTACAGCATATAAAGGTTGGAATTTAAATAACGTAATTTTTGATCAAAACAATCAAGGAATTTGGTTTTCTTTTCCACAAATGACTGCTAATGACCCTGTAACTATTTCAGGATATAGACAGATTTTAAACAAAATTAAAACAAGCCCTGATGGGACTGGTTCTACTTTAAATCCTGATGGGACTACTGCTTGGAATAATTACGGAAATGTAATTGTTTTTATTCCTTCTGGTTTAGCCTATTTTTCAAGATATGACCTTCCAAATATAGGTGAATACCAACCTATTGTTTTTCAAATAAAATTATTTGCAAGTAGAACAAGAGATCATGATGGAGATAAAGTAAGAAGTATTTATGAAGATAGAAATAATGATAATAATTACTTTAACGATGATAGCGATGGTGATTTCTTACCAGACTTTCTTGATTTAGATGATGATGGCGATGGTTTACTTACTAAAAATGAAAACACGTATGATTCTGGTGGAGTTGTTATTATTCCTTTTGCAGATTGTGATGGTGATGGAATTCCAAATTACTTAGATTTAGATAGATGTCTGTAATGTAAAAAAAAATATAATAACAAAAAACCCGCTTTTTAGACTGCCCCAAAAAGTTAGACACTATTTGGGGGTATTTTTATGGAAAGAAAAGTCAAGTATGATTTCACATTTAAACTAGAATGTGTAAAATTAATTATCGAGCAACATCACTCGTGTGAGTCTGTTTCAAAGCTAAAAGGAGTTCATGAATCTATGATTCGTATGTGGTTAAGGTTTTATAATGCATACGGTCAGAGGATGGTTTATTACCAAGGAAAAATCAAGATTATTCTATTGATTTTAAATTGAAAGTTTTAAAAACGATTTCAGACCAACATTTGTCATTGAATCAAGCTTACGTGCAATTTAATATTCCACACGAAGCATAATTGCAAAAAGATTTTACTAACTTTGGTATTGAAGGTTTAACTCAAAAACCCAAAGGTAGACCAAAATCTATGGATAACTTCAAACAAAAAAACGTAAATCAGACAAACCTCTTACCAGAGAAGAAGAACTACTACAAGAAATACAAAGGGTTCTATGTGAAAATGCTTTGCTAAAAAAGTTCAGTTCAATAGAAGAGTTAAAACGTGAAATAAAATTATACATCAACTATTATAATAACGAAAGAATTAAATCAAATTTAAACAAAATGAGCCCGATACAATATCGAGCTCATTATTATCAAAATTAATTATAAATTTGTCTAACTTTTTTGGGTATGTTCATATAGACTGGCTCTTTTTTATTATTTCAATGTTGATGGACAAACAAATTTGGTTAAAAGTATTTTTGTTTCTCTAATACCTGACATTCCTTTTTCCACGTTAATCATATTATGATAACCTCTAGATTTCATTATTGATGCCCAAATTACAGAGCGATAACCTCCTGCACAATGTACATAAAACGTTTCTTGTTTTGGAACTTCTGCAATATGTTCGTTTAAAAAATCTAAAGGAATGTTTATTCCTTTTTCTACACGTTCTGCTTCAAATTCACTAGGTTTTCTAGCGTCAATTACAATTGCATTATTATATTGATTAGCAAAAACTTCTGGAGAAACTGATTTTAAATTATCTGTTTCAAAACCTGCATTTTTCCATTCTTCAATTCCACCTTTTAAATATCCTAATGTATTGTCAAATCCTACACGTGATAGACGTGTAATAGTTTCTTTTTCTAAACCTTCTGGAATTACTAATAAAATAGGCTGTTTAACATCTTTTATCATTGCACCAACCCATGGAGCAAAACCACCATGTAGCCCAATGAAAATTGAACCTGGAATATGTTGTTTTACAAAATCATTTTCATGACGAACATCTAAAATTAATGCTTCTGTTTGGTTTGCAATTGCTTCAAACTCTTTTGCATTTAAGGGTTTATTTCCTTTTTCCATTATATTATCCAAACTTTCATAACCTTGGATGTTTAACATTACATTTTGAGGAAAATAGGCTGGAGGAGGAGCTAAACCGTCAAGCAATTCATTAATAAATTCTTCTTTGTTCATATCCGCTCTTAATGCATAATTCGTTTTCTTTTGGTTACCTAAAGTATCTGTAGTTTCTTTACTTAGGTTTTTCCCACAAGCACTTCCTGCACCATGACTTGGGTAAACGATTAATTCATCTGCTAAAGTCATTATTTTATTTCTTAACGAATCAAATAAATATCCAGCTAATAATTCTTGCGTTAGCTCGCCTACAAATTCTTGTGCTAAATCAGGTCTTCCTACATCACCAATAAATAAAGTATCACCAGAAATAATTCCATGTTGTACACCTTTTTCATTAGTTAATAAATAACATGTGCTTTCTAAAGTATGTCCTGGTGTATGAATTGCTTTAATTGTATAATTACCAACTTTAAATTCTTGGTTGTCTTCTGCTATAATACATTCAAAGTTTGGCTTTGCTGTAGGACCATAGACAATTTTACCACCTGTTTTTTTAGCTAAATCTAAATGGCCTGAAACAAAATCTGCATGGAAGTGTGTTTCAAAAATATATTTAATTTTTGCATTGTCTTTATTTGCTCTATCTATGTACGGTTGTACTTCACGTAAAGGATCAAATATTGCTACCTCTCCATAACTTTCTAAATAATAAGCAGCTTGTGCAATACATCCTGTATAAATTTGTTCTATTTTCATTTGTATGATTTTATATATTTTGTAAAGGTATTAATTGATTTTTTTTTAAAAAGTAACTTAGGTTACATTGCATAAAATTCTTTATACAATATAAAGCAAGCCATTATTAATACAAAGTAACCAAATCCTTTTTTTAATTGCCCTTCATTTATGAATTTGTTAAGATAAATTCCAATGAAAATTCCAATGATGGTTAATAATGAAAATTTTAATAGAAAAATCCAATCTATTTCTAAATTCTGAACATCACCCAAAAAACCAATTAATGAATTCATTGAAATTATGAAAAGAGAAGTTCCAACAGCTTTTTTCATAGGTAATTTTGCAAAAAGAACTAAGGAAGGTATAATTAAAAAACCACCACCAGCACCTATCAAACCTATAATGATTCCAATAATAAAATTCTGAATAATTAAGATGTAAAGACTTGATTGTTTTTTTGTATCAGCCTTCTTTTTCTTTAACATTGAAATGGCCGCAAATAACATTACAATGGCAAAAAAAGCCATTAAGAAAGTATCTTTTGAAATAATTAGCTGCTCTGTTTTAAAAACAATATTTGGAATACTTTTAACAATGAATTTACGGGTAATAAAAACAGCAATAAAAGAAGGAATTGCAAAAATAAAGCCTGTTTTAACGTCTACTAACCCTTTAAAGTAATTTACACTAGCCCCAAAAGCTGATGTCGTTCCTACAATGAATAAGGAATATGCTGCTGCTGTAACCGGACTAATACTTAAAATATAAACAAGAATGGGTACCGTTAAAATGGAACCTCCACCACCTGTTAATCCTAAGATTAAGCCAATTAATAATGCACCTATGTAACCTAGTATTTCAATCAAAATTGTAAAACTTCTATTTTATTGCGGTTTATTTTAATCTTTCCTTGAATTTCTAAAGCTTTCAATAATCTTGAAATAACAACTCGTGATGTATGAAGTTCAGTTGAAATTTCTAAATGTGTTGTATTTATGCTTGAAGTCCCAATTACTTTTACTTTATCTGTTAAGTATTTATAAAGCCTTTCTTCAAGGTTCATAAATGCTAATGAATCAATAGCTTCAAGCATTTCATTAAGTCTGATGTTGTAGCTTTCAAACACAAAATTCCGCCAAGATTTATACTTTGTAAGCCATTCTTCCATTTTTAAAATTGGAATCATTAAAAGTGAACCATTAGTTTCTGCAATTGCTCTTATTTTGCTTTTAGAATTACCTAAAAAACATGTTAAGGTCATTGCACATGTGTCACCTCTTTCTAGGAAGTAGAGTAATAATTCATCTCCTTTTTCATCTTCACGTAGAATTTTAATGGCACCGTTTAATAGTAAAGGAATGGATTGAATAGCATCTCCAATTTCAATTAAGTAATCATTAGCCGTAAACTCTTTATATGAAGATATTGAAGAAATTTCTTCAAGTAAAGCTTCTTCAAAAATGAAAAGATAAGCCTCAAAAAGTTTTTCGTTCATCCTTTTTTTATTTAGTGTAAAGATACATTTATTCTCCTAAAACTCTTTGTGACTTTTGTTACAAAATAATTTTGCCTTAAATTTTTATAAACAATTTAAAATGTTTTTTGTAAATTTAAATGTTTTGTTAATACAATATTTATAATAATATTTAAGACAATGAAAGTACCCATAATTCCAAATAATGAAGTCAATAGGTTAAATGAACTATATTCATTTAAAGTATTAGATTCTTTTAAAGAAAAAGATTATGATTATATTACTCATTTAGCTTCTCAAATTTGTAGAACGAAATATGCATTAATTACCCTTATAGATAAGGACAGACAATGGTTTAAATCAAAATGTGGTTTATCTATTCAAGAGACTCATAGAGATGTTAGTTTTTGTGGTCATGCAATAGTTGAAAATGAAGAAGTTTTTATTGTTGAAGATGCTAGAGAAAGTAATATTTTTTTTGATAATCCATTAGTCATAAATAATCCTAATATTGTTTTTTATGCTGGAATACCTTTACTTTCAGAAAATGGTTTTGCTTTAGGAACCTTGTGTGTTTTTCATGATGATTTAGTGAAATTATCAGAAGAACAACTTTATTCTCTAAAGGGGCTTGCTAATCAAGTAATGAATTTGTTGAATTTAAGAAAAAGTAATTTAATTTTAAATGAGCAATCCAAATTATTAATTTCAAAAAACAATAATTTAGAAGATTTTTTTAAAATTTTTGAAGATTTAATTGTTGTTACGGATTTGAATTTAAATATAATAAATTCAAATGTATCATGGTCTAAAAACTTTGTTGATGAAGAATTAATTAATCCTGCTCAAAATTTTTTAGATTATATAAATAATGGAGATAAGAATGATATTAAAGTTCAAATTGAAAAAGTATTAAAATTAAGAATTTCAGATAATTTTGTTTGTAAAGTAAAAAACAAAAAAAATAGTTTAAAAGAAATTATTTGGAGAATTTATTTTTTAGATAATAATTACTATTTTTATGGAAGGGATGTTACAAAACAAAAAAATATAGAGTCAAATTTACTCAAGTTGCTTAACTTATCTAAAACACAAAATGAACGTTTACAAAATTTTGCTTATATAGTTTCACATAACTTGAGATCTCACTCTACAAATATTAGTTCTCTAGTTCATTTAATTGGTGAGAAATATTCAGTTAAAGAAAATAAATTTTTTAAAATGTTATTAATGTCATCTGATAACATGATTGAAACTACAAATAATCTATCGGAGGTAGCTTTATTGTATGACTCCAATATAAATGAAATTAAAAAATTTATAATAAAAAAAATAATAAAAAAATCTATTGATACTTTTCAGTTTCAGTTAAAACAAAGCAACATTAAGGTCTACTTAGATGTGAAAGAGTCTATTAAAATTTATGGTTTTGCAGAGTATTTAGATTCTGTATTTCAAAATTTAATTTCTAATGCAATTAAATATTCAAGAGATTCAAATCAGAAATTTTTAAAGATTGTAAGTAGTGATGAAGATGATTACATAAAAATAAGTTTTGAAGATAACGGTCTTGGTATTGATTTGGAGCGTTATAAAGACAAAATATTTGGAATGTATAAAACATTTCATTTTACAGAAAATTCCAGAGGATTAGGTTTATTTATTACAAAAAATCAAATGGAAGCAATGGGAGGATGGATAGAAGTTGAAAGTGAAGTAAATAAGGGTTCTAAGTTTAATTTATATTTTAAAAAAGAGGATGATTAAAAAAATATGCATTATTGACGATGATCCTATTTTAGTTTTTACATTAAAATATCAAATTGACATGATCAATTCAGATATAGAAATAACTTTGTTTTCAAATGGAAAGGAAGCATTTGATTTTTTTTCTGATAAGACAAAAAAGGTTCAGTTTCCTGATATTATTTTTTTAGATATTAATATGCCAGTTTGGGATGCTTGGGATTTTTTAAATGAATGGAAAAAATATGAATTCGCAAATCATTCTTTAATTTACATTCTTTCAAGTAGCATTAATCCAAAAGATTCTCAGAATATAAAAAAATATATTTTTGTAAAATCCTTTTTAACAAAACCTATAAATTTAGAAAATTTAAAATTAATTTTATCTGAATAGGTTTTGCGTTTATCCTTTTTTATTTAGTGTAAAGATACATTTATTCTCTGAAAAGGATTTGTTACTTTTGTTACAAATAAATTAATTCCTTGGAAAAAAAATACAACCAATATAATTTTCATAAACACACTTTTTGTGTTTACAAGCAAGTAGATAGTTCTGTTTTAAAAGTTTCGAAAGTTGATTATAAAAGTAAATCAGGAAGTAGTTATTACTTTATTAAGGAAGGCGTATATCGCATTTCAAATCATTGGGGAAGAGCGGCAAATTGCAGATGGAGATTGATTTCTAATGAAAAGATAAAATCGCAAACAGAAAAATGTGGTTTTGCAAAATGGACTGATTTTTATTCAAATAGTGAAACAGAAAAATTATTTTATATTGAGGTCAACTGGAAATTAAATAAAGTAACTTTTCAACATAGAAATAACCCAAGTTATCCAAATAGTGCAATTTTAAGAAATGCTGCAGCTACAGCAAAGATTATTCAAACTATTAAAGAAGTTTTAACCACCACAAAATGGGCAAACCACCTTATTTTTGACGATTTAGAAGCTTTAAGAAAAGACGTAGTAACAGTACTAATAGAAAAAGAAGAAACTTTTTTACAAATCAAACAAAGATTTATCTAAAAGAATAAATATGAATCCAAAGATACAAGAATTACATAAAAGCGTACAATCAATTATTGATAGTATGGCTAATAAAGAGTTTAAAACTGCTAATACTAAGTTACAAAAAGTTGTTAGCCAAATTGAAAAATTATTTGACACTACTGTTGATGATGCTTTGCTAATAGAAATTAGTAAGTACCAAATTATGGCAAAACATTTGTTACAACAATTAAATAAAGCAGAATAATGAAACCTTGTTATTGTGGTGCTGAAAAAATATTTGAAAATTGTTGTAAACCTTTTATTGAAGGACTAAAGTTTCCGGTAAATCCTGAAGAACTTATGCGTTCAAGATATACTGCTTATGTAATTCAAAATGCAAATTATCTAATGGCAACTACACACAGTTCTCAACAAAAATATTATTCAGTTCCAGAGATTTTAGAGTGGTCAAAAAGCAATATGTGGTTAAAATTAGAAGTTATTTTTGCCAAAGAGAATAGAGTAGAGTTTAAGGCTTATTTCTTAAACGAAAAACTCCAAGCGCAAGTTCATCATGAGCATTCTACATTTAAGCAAGAAAATAAAATTTGGTATTATATAGATGGAGATTTTTTTAATTAATTCTTCATTTTTATAGAACCTAAACAGGCATCGCCTTCTTCGATTCCTTCTAACCAAATTTTTAACGTGTTGGTGCGCTGTTCTGACATTTCAGCTAAAATATAACTTCTACACATTGGGTAAACACTTCCATAGTGAAATAATTTATCTTCTTTTGGAAATTGCATAGCTATTTCAGCATCGCGAAATTGAATCCATAAGTTTTGTGCTTTTTTTAGATTAACAATAAAGCCTTTATCCTTGCTGTATTCCTTTAAAATTTTGTTGTACACCAAATTCAATTCAGCATCTTTTTCTTTATAATATGCAAACGCTTCTTGATTCATTTCTGTTTGCGTTTGACCAAAAGAAGCTAAACTAAAGACAAATATTGAAAAAAACAGGAAGTATTTCATAAGTTAGTAAAATTTATTTAGAAATAGTTCTGCCTAAAACAAACATGGTTTCTTGGTTGCTGTCAATTATAATTTTTTCAATATCATTTTGCATGGCAATTTCCAAAACGTCTTTTGCAGGAATAGAAACAAATGGTTTCGTTTCTTGCGACCAAATGGTTAATGCTGCTTGTGATGTAAAAACACCCATAACTTTTTGATTCTCCACTTCAAAAACAGAAGTAAACGTCATAGGAGTTCCTTTTTCAATAGTTGACCAACCGTTTTCGTCTCTGTTATCTCCTTTAATTGGTTCCGCTGTCGGAACTACTAAAAACGCATTATCGCCTTGTAGTTCTTCAAAAACCGCCATAAAAGTTGCCTCACTTTGGTTGGCCTGGAATGCTTTAATGTTTTCTAAAAGAGTTGTATTATTTGGGGTAAAATTGTCCTGCATTGTTAGTTTTTTAATATAATGCGAAAATAAGAATTCTATTTTTCTTTACCTCATATTTTTTTCAAATAACTAAGAAATAAAATTGTTTTATTTACTTTAATTTCATTATTTAGTTCACTTAAAATTAATTTTATTAAATATGTTTTCAAATAAAAAACAACTTATAGTTTTTGTAATTATATTTACTCTTTTTTTAACAATAGATCCTATTTATGCTGGTCCTGGAGGTTATATTGCAAAGGGATTGTTTAAAAGTTTTTGGGGTAAATTAATTCTTTCAGTTCTTGTTATTATTTTCCTACCACTTATAATTTATATTAAAAGTGTTGAGTTTTTTAAAATAAGAAAAAATAAAAAAATACTTCAAAAACTTAGTTTAAAGAAAAAAGAGTTTAACTGGTTGCAACTTGAAAAAGAATTTTCAAATTGTATTCGTAGAGTTTATGTTGCTTGGGCTAATGAAAACATGAGTGAAGTAAAAGAATATGTGAATCATTGGTATTGGCAAAATCAACAACAAGTTTTTTTAGAACAATGGAAAAGAGAAAATCTTAAAAATGTAAGCAGATTAAAAGCATTAGAAAAAATTAGTCCTCTTTATTTAGAGTTAACTGATAATGATAATTTTGAAGGAACTAGAATTGCGCTATCAATTGATGTAGAAGTAGAAGATTATTTAATGGAAAGAGATTCACAAAAAATCGTTCAAGGTAAAAAAGGATTTCAAGACTTAGAATATGTTTGGATTTTTGAGTACACAGAAGGGAAGTGGTTATTAGATGAAATTAGAGAAGGAAGTTTATCACTTCAATTTGCAAAACTTGATAACGTTATTCCTGATAGTCTTATTAATACAGTTACAAATTAATAAAAATTGCCACTTTAAAGTGGTAATTTTTATTATATCAAGAACTATTTTAGTAGATTATGTTTACTTTTTAAAATAAAACACCTTGTTGATTGATAGGCGTTTGTCCTTCTAATTTATATTGTTTTACGATTTTATATTGTCTTTTTTCTAAGTCAAGTTCACGTATTATAACAGTATCACATAAAAAATTTAAGTTAACAGATGAAAATGAATTTACAGCTGTTTCCAATTTTTCTGTTTCCAAATTTCTAGCAATACTTAAATGCGGATTTGCACTCTTATAACTTAGTTTATTGGTTAAATAAGTATTTATTGCCTTCATTGCCTTTTTTAATTCTAAAGAACTTAAATCATCAGGACAAAGATAAAAAGTGCCATTTGGAAAAGAACTATATTGATTTAAATTAACATTTATTGGTTGAATGTGCCTACAAGCTTTCTCAAGTTGGTTACCTACTATTTTTATTTTTGAAGAATGTAGTTTGAATTTAGAAATGGTAATATGCGCTAACGAATTTTTACTATTATACCAACCAATTTTAGTAGCCAAATCAATTTTAATCTTTTTTACTTTTTCAATAATCTCTTCAGATGGATGAAATGCTATTGCATATTGTTTTTCCATTAATTTGTTAGGTTTCTTTATTTCCCGATACAGAAGTTGGCAAAAATATTACCTAATAATTCATCATTAGTAACTTCACCAGTAATTTCACCAAAATAGTATAAAGCTTGTCGAATATCTATTGCAATAAAATCTGATGAAGTATTACTTTCAATGCCATATTTTACTTTTTGTACTTCTTCTAAAGCTTTTAATAACGAATCATAATGACGTGTATTAGTAACAATAGTTTCATTATTACGCAAAGCTCCAGTATTTACAAAAGAAAGTAATTGATTTTTAAGTTCGTCAATGCCTATTTTTTCTTTAGCGGAAATAAAAATAGTTGAAAGTTGAAAGTCAAAATCTGAAAGTTGTTTTTTAATATTTATAATTTGGTTATCTGATAATAAATCCGCTTTATTAGTAACAACAACAATTGGTTTTAATGGAAATTTATTTTTGATCTTCTCAATTTCAATTTTTAAGCTAGTTCCATTATCATTTATCAATTGTAAACTATCAATTATAAAAAGAACTACTTGTGCTTGCTCAATCTTCTCAAACGTTTTTTGAATACCAATGCTTTCTACTACGTCTTTTGTTTCGCGAATTCCGGCTGTGTCGATGAATCGAAAACCAATTCCATCAATAACCAGTTCATCTTCAATTGTGTCTCGAGTAGTTCCTGCAATATCGGAAACTATTGCACGCTCTTCATTTAATAGCGCATTCAATAAAGTCGATTTTCCTACATTAGGTTCGCCTACAATTGCTACAGGAATCCCATTTTTAATTACATTACCTACTGCAAACGAATCAATTAAACGTTTTAATACAAAGGTTATTCTATCTAATAATTCTTTAAAAGCGGTTCTGTCTGCAAATTCTACATCTTCTTCTGCAAAGTCTAATTCTAATTCAATTAGTGAAGCAAAATTCAATAATTCCTGTCGCAATTTTGCAATTTCATTACTAAAACCGCCACGCATTTGTTGCATTGCAATTTGGTGACTCGCTTCATTGTCTGAAGCTATTAAATCAGCAACCGCTTCTGCTTGTGATAAATCTAATTTTCCGTTTAAAAAAGCACGTAAAGTAAATTCACCTGCCTGCGCCATTTTAGCGCCTTTACGAAGTAGTAATTGTATAATTTGTTGTTGTATAAATGTAGAACCATGACATGATATTTCCACTACATTTTCTCCAGTATAGGAATTGGGACCTTTAAATAAAGAAAGTAAAACTTGATCATACGTTTTAGTTCCATCTACTACATGGCCTAAATGGATGGTATGTGTTTTTTGTTTGGCAATATCTTTTCCAGAAACTGATTGAAATACTTCAGCAGCAATTGTTATAGCTTCTAAGCCTGAAAGACGAATAACAGCAATAGCTCCTGCTCCAGATGGCGTTGCTAAAGCAACAATAGTTTCTTGGTTAATCATAATTTGAATTTAGTTTTGCAAAGATAAAATTTAGTAATTAGTAATTAGTGATTAGTAATTAGTTTTTTTAGAATGTAGATTTGGGAATTGAAAACAGATAAGCGATTGAACTCTATGTTAAGTGCAAAGTCTGAAACATAAGTAAGGAAAAACTATGTGTCTATGTGTTTGAAGCCCTTCGACTGCGCTCAGGGTGACAGGATTGTGGATGTGTTTTGTGTGAGACCCATTGGTGACAAGTTTGTGAGTGAAAATCTATGTGCCTATGTGGTAAAAAAGATACTGAATCAAGTTCAGCATTACAAAAATAAAAAAAACCGCGATAAACTTTTCAGTTTTGCGGTTTTTTGTAGTTAAGGTTGGTAATAATAGTATATAAGTTATGAATTATAAATTCACAATTAAATTTAGTTGTTTAACATTACTGGCATAACAAGCATAGTAACTGTTTCACCTTCGTCTAATCCGTCAACTGGCGTTAAAATTCCAGCTCTATTTGGCATTGACATTTCCAATTGAATTTCATCACTTGTAAGGTTGTTCAACATTTCTGTTAAAAAACGTGAGTTGAAACCAATTTGTAAATCATCTCCTTGATAATCACAAGTTAAACGCTCATCTGCTTTGTTAGAGTAATCAATATCTTCTGCAGAAATATTTAATTCAGTTCCTGCAATTTTTAAACGTATTTGGTGCGTTGTTTTGTTAGCGAAAATTGCCACACGACGAACTGAACTTAAAAATTGTGTTCTATTGATTAATAATTTATTTGGATTTTCTTTTGGAATAACCGCTTCGTAGTTAGGGTATTTTCCATCAATTAAACGGCAAGTTAATACATAGTTTTCAAAAGAAAAAGTAGCATTTGCATCGTTATAATCAATTTTTACTTCTGCATCAGAAGCACCTAATATTCCTTTTAAAATATTTAAAGGTTTTTTAGGCATAATAAAATCAGCTACTTGAGAAGCTTTTACATCTGCACGAGCATACTTTACTAATTTATGTGCATCTGTTGCAACAAATATTAAACCTTCTGGTGAAAATTGAAAAAATACTCCACTCATTACAGGGCGCAAATCATCGTTTCCAGCTGCAAATATAGTTTTACTAATTGCAGTTGCTAAAACTTCAGCAGGAACTAAAGTAGTAGAAGGCTCTTCTAAAGAAACTGCATTTGGAAATTCTTCTCCTGGTGCGTAAGCAATTGCATATTTACCCGAATTAGAACTAATTTCAACCGTACTATTCTCTTCAATAGTAAAAGTTAAAGGTTGTTCTGGGAATGTTTTTAATATATCTAATAAAAGCTTTGCTGGTATAGCAACACTTCCTTGACTTGTAGAATCTATTTCTAAATTAGCAGACATGGTAGTCTCTAAATCAGAAGCAGATACAGTAAGTTGGTTATTATCTAATTCAAAAAGAAAATTATCTAAAATAGGTAACGTATTACTACTATTAATAACGCTTCCTAAAACTTGTAGCTGCTTTAATAAATACGAACTGGATACTATAAACTTCATCATCATTTATTTTAAAAATCGTTTATGATTTTATTTTCACAAATATATTCTAATTCTTACCAATCACAAAATCAATTTATCAACAACTATTTTGTGTATACTTTTTTTCTTAAATATGTAAACAAGAAACCAAAACAGGCTAAAATCACTATTGGCAGTCCGATAGTTAGGGCTTGAGCCATTGTATAATTTTGATATACTTTTTCTTTGTCTAAAAGTGGTAAACTTACATCTTTACTTCGAATGTTAATAAGTCCGGTATCGTCTAATAAGTAGTTTACACAATTCATCAAAAACTCTTTATTTCCATAAAGGTTGTTTGTCCACTTATCAAAACCAAGTTCTAAAGGACCATTTTGGTCTATTTGGTTTTTAATAACATCTCCATCACTTATTACAATCATTTTATTGTCAACACCTTCTTTTGTATAGGTTTTATCTTGAAAAGGTAATACTCTATTTGAATACATGGAAGTAAATGAGCCATTTAATAATACAGCTACAGGCAATAAGCCTTTTCCTTGGTATTCTTCTGGCGTGAATTCTTCGGTTACCATATCCAAGTTAATTTCTGTTGGAGTTCCTACAGGTCTAGAATACTCTGAACTGCTCAATAAAACGGTTTTACTAATTTTATTATTCAATAACTCAATTGGAGTAGCAAATTCAAACTTTATTCCTTCTAAATTTTTTACAATTGGATTTGAAGTTTCTGGATATATGAATGGAGCAAATTTCCAAAAGTACTGTTGATACTCAGTCTGACTTCCTTTATCTCCAGAAGCAAGCTTAATAGGCGTTGCTCTTTCGTCTTTTATTAAAAGTGGATTCATTCGTAGACCATATTTAAAAAACATATCGTGAAGACCTAATTCTCGTGGATGTGCTAATATAGTTCCATTTTCATTAAACATTTTTTCCATGTCAGCATCTACGCCATCTAAAAGCCAAAGCGTTTTTCCACCAGAAATAATGTATTGATCAAGTACTTGTTTTTCTTCTTCCGTAAAAATTTCGGTAGGTTTTGCAATTACAACTAAATCGTATTTTTTTAATGCTTCCAAATGCTGTGTTGGTTGCTTTGCAACAGAATCTAACGTAAAAGTTCCTATATAATAACTTTCTCTTACTGTTTTAAGAAAATCTGCTATGTATTTATCTTCAAGTTCTCCATTTCCTTTTAAAACAGCAATTTTCTTTTGTTTGTCTTTTGATATTTTATTAATTGCTTCTGCGAAAGCAAATTCTAAATGTTGAACAGAACTTATTACTTTCTCTTCGGTTGAAGCCCCCATTAAGTTTTTTAATAAACTTACTTTAGTACTTCTGTCTCCATAGGACGCAACAGCCCATGGGAAAACTACTTCTTGCGATTGTTTTCCTTTATTTTCAACCGTAATATTCAAAGGCTGTAAGCCTCTTTCATAAAATTTTTTCATTACCTCCACACGTTCCTCTTCTTTTTGAATAGGATTTGCAAATTGGAAAACTATATTAGGATTGTGAGCACTAAACTCTTCTAATAATTGTTTTGTTTCGTCTTGTAAACGTTTAAATTCGGGAGGAAAGATTCCTTCTAAAAAAACATCAATAATTAAAGGACTATCTATTGAACCAATTATGTTTAAAGAAGTTTCTGAAAGTGTATATCGTTTGTCTTGTGTTAAATCAAATCGTTTGAAAAAATAATTCCCAAGAAAATTAACTGCAATCACTAATAATATAATAAGAGCAAGTTGTTTTATATTTTGTCTTTTAGATGCTTTCATTACGCTTTTAAAGATTTAAGTTTATATACAGTTACCGATAAAAATAAAATAGTAACACTTAAAAAATACGTAATATCTCTTGTATCAATAACACCACGACTCATACTTTTAAAATGATAATCCATACCAAAAGAAGCAACTAATTTGTTGTTTTCTGTAAACATTGATGCTAATCCGTCAAATCCGAAATAAAAGATAAAACATAAAAACACGGCTAAAATAAAAGCAACAATTTGATTTTCTGATAGAGTAGAAGTGAATATTCCAATCGCAGTGTAAGCAGCAATTAAAAACAAAAGACCAAAATACGAACCCATGGTACTCCCCATGTCAAGATTTCCTTGAGGATAACCAAAATAAGAAAGTACGTAAACATATACTAATGTTGGTAAAATCGCTAAAACGATTAACAAAAAAGCGCCTAAAAATTTGCCGTTTACTATTTCCCACATGGATAGTGGTTTTGTAAACAATAATTCAAGCGTTCCTTGCTTTTTTTCATCTGAAAAACTTCGCATTGTTACTGCAGGAATTAGGAAAGTTAAAATCCAAGGAGAGAGTTTAAAAAACGGACTCATATCGGCAAATCCAGAATTTAGCATATTAAAATCTCCTTCAAAAACCCAAAGGAAAAGACCGTTTAATAAAAGAAAAATAGCAATAACGAGATAACCTATTGGTGAACCAAAAAAGGATTTTATTTCTCTTAATAATAATGCTTTCATTTATGTTTTGTTATTTTTTTGAGTAATTTTTGAAATACTTACTAACTGCAAATGTACTATTTTAGTTTAAAAAGTTAAACAACTTTTAATCTCTTAAAAATATTAATGTTTTATACTAAAGAAGCTAATTTATCTACACTCCAAGCTTCTGGTTTGTCGCTAAAAAGCGTTTTAGTGTAACTCCAAACACCTTTAAATAATTCGGAATTTCGATACGCTTCTAAATGTGCTTCGGTTTCCCAGTAACTATAGGTAAAAAATGTTCTATTATCGTTTTTATCTTGATACAATTCTAGAAACTGGTTTCCGTCAAAACCTCTAATTTTGTCTTTTACTTCTTCAAAATTTTCTAAAAATGAAGCTATATTGTCTTCGTGAAATCGCAACTTTACAATTCGTACAAACATTTATTTTTTATTTAAATTCAATGGTGACCGCATCTCTAAATTTTAAACCTAATAGAGTAGAAGCCGAACCAACAGTTTTGGGATTACTTTTATATATAGCTATTTCTAAATATCCATTTTCATTAAAAAGCGCTAAGCGTTCGCCTTCAAAATCTTTTAAGGTAAATTTTTCAGTAATATTAAAATCAGAATATTTCTTTTTAATGGCACCTATTTTTTTGTTGTTAAACTTTATTTCAAATGCACGGTTTCGAACAACGTCTTGAAATGTCTTCTTCGAAATATTTGTAACACAGTTCCCAAAATGATCAATATATACAATATGTCCTTTTATGTTTTTTAGATCATCAGTAACAGTTGCTGCTAATTCGTTTACATTTTTTAAACTAGTAATATCTTTACCAATAACATTCAATAAACCTCCTCTAGCAATATGACAAGCAACAGCTACAAATACTTCCATGTCCGTTGCATTTTCATTTAATCTATCGTGAATATTAATCGCAACTGTTTTTTGCGCAACTTTCTTTTGTGTCAATGTACTTAATATTCCATTATCTGCACAAATGAAAAAATGATCATCCCACTGTAAAGCAATATGTTGATTGGAATCTGTACGTTCACTATCTACTCCAATAATATGTATTGTCCCTTTTGGAAAACTATCATATGCTGCAGCTATACAATAACCAGCTTCTAAAGTGTTGAATAAGTCAATATCATGAGAAATATCAATTACTGTAGCTTCCTTGCAACCTGAAATAAGTTTACCTTTTAAAGCTCCAACAAAATGGTCTTTTAATCCGAAATCAGTAGTTAAAGTAATTATTGACATTCTTTTGTTTATAACTTATTTTAAAACCAAAAATAGTTTTTCTTAAATTTGAATACAAAGCTAATGTATTTTCAGCACAAGAAAAATAATTAAAATAAAAAGCCTTTGAACGAGAGAATCATTGAATTACTAGACATTACACCAAAAGAATTTTGGGGTGCTCAAGATGCTCATCTTGAAGCTATAAAAAAATACTACCCAAAACTTAAAATTGTTGCGAGAGGAACACTTCTTAAAGCCTACGGGGAAGAAGAAATTCTTGATGAGTTTGAAACACGTTTTAGAAGATTGATGCAGCATTTTACACGATACAATAGAATTGATGATAACGTTATCTTGAGAGTTCTTGAAAGTGATGCGCAAGAAGCGCAGCATATGAACGCAAGTGATAGGATATTAGTTCATGGTATTGGTGGGAAATTAATTAAAGCAATGACGCCAAACCAACAAAAATTAGTTGATTTGGTTTTGAAAAATGACATGGTTTTTGCTATTGGTCCTGCAGGAACTGGTAAGACTTATACTGGAGTTGCAATGGCTGTTAAAGCTTTAAAAGAAAAACAAGTTAAGCGAATTATCTTAACACGTCCAGCAGTAGAAGCAGGAGAAAACCTTGGGTTTTTACCAGGAGATATGAAGGAAAAATTAGACCCTTACATGCAACCTTTATATGATGCTTTGCGCGATATGTTGCCGCCTAACACTTTAGATGATTATATTATGAAGGGAATTATTCAAATTGCTCCCTTGGCTTTTATGCGTGGAAGAACTTTGGATAATGCTTTTGTAATTTTAGATGAAGCACAAAATACAACCCATAATCAAATGAAAATGTTTTTAACACGTATGGGTAAAAACGCAAAGTTTATGATTACTGGAGACCCTGGTCAGGTAGATTTACCAAGAAGAACTATTTCCGGATTAAAAGAAGCAATTTTAGTTTTAAAAGATGTAGAAGGAATTGGAATTATTTATTTAGATGATAAAGATATTGTGCGTCATAAACTAGTTAAAAAAGTTATTGATGCTTATAGAAGTATCGAAAATTTAGATTAATAAAAAAAGAGGACAGGATAAAAAATGTCCTCTTTTTTTATAGCTTCCTTTTAAAACTAATTTAATTAAACTTTATTTGTATTCTTAAAAACAAAAAATTGAAAAACGTACTTATTACAGGAGCATCTGGTGGTTTAGGAAAATTAACTACAAAATATTTTGCAGATAATGGTTGGAATGTAATTGCAACTATGATAAGCCTAGACTTAGCTGAAGATTTAGAAGGTTATCCAAATGTTAAATGTTACCAATTAGATGTTACATCTTCTGAAAATATTGACAAAGCTAAATCCCAAATTTTAAAAGATTTTGATAAAATTGATGTTATTATAAATAATGCAGGCTTAGGTTATAGGAGTTTTGTGGAACTTTCTGAAGATTCTAAAATAGATACCATTGTAAATGTAAATTGGTTAGGAGTTGTAAAAGTTTGTAGAGCGTTTATTCCAGTTTTCAGAAAACAAAATTTCGGTCAGTTTATAAATATTACTTCCATTGCTGGATTGGTTAATTTGCCTTTAGGAAATTTTTATCACTCTACAAAACAAGCAGTTGAGAGTTTTTCAGAATGTATGTCTTATGAATTGTTAGATTTTAATGTAAGTGTTTGCACGGTTCAATTTGGTAACGCACCTACTGATTTTCAGAGTAACGTTGCAAAGTGTGAAGAATCTGCAATTCCTTCTTATAATAGAATGATGAATTCTATAAATGAAATTTTAAATAAAAAAACGAGTAAAAATAAAAACCTAACAACTACAATTGTACATAAACTGTTTTCTATTGCGAATAAGCCTTCCAAAAACTTTAAAAAATATACAATAGGTTTCGATGCAAATTTTATGAAATACCTTCGAAAAATATTAGGCTACAAGGTTTTTAATTTTGTTATCAGAAAAAAAGTATTAAAGAAATAAATGTATTGTTTTTATTTAGTATTCTAACTACTTTTGCAGCACACAACAACACACATAATGAATACAATTACTACTACCAATTTTAATTTCCCTGAACAAAAATCAGTTTATCACGGAAAAGTTAGAGAAGTTTACAACATCAACGATAACTTATTGGTTATGGTTGCAACTGATAGACTTTCTGCTTTTGATGTGGTTATGCCAAAAGGAATTCCTTACAAAGGACAAATTCTAAATCAAATTGCAACAAAATTTATGGAACTTACGCAAGATATTGTTCCAAATTGGTTAATTGCAACACCAGATCCAAGTGTAGCAGTAGGGCATTTATGTGAGCCTTTTAAGGTAGAAATGGTAATTCGTGGTTATTTAGCAGGTCATTCGGCAAGAGAATATGCTTTAGGAAAAAGAATGCTTTGCCGCGTTGCTTTACCAGAAGGATTAAAAGAAAACGATAAATTTCCAACACCAATAATTACACCTTCTACTAAAGCAGATAATGGAGAACACGACGAAGATATTTCTCGTGAAGCTATTTTGGCAAATGGTATTGTTAGTGAAGAGGATTATTTGGTTTTAGAAAAATATACTAGAGCTTTATACCAAAGAGGAACTGAAATTGCTGCTTCTCGCGGATTGATTTTAGTAGATACTAAGTATGAATTTGGTAAAACAAAAGAAGGTAAAATTGTCTTAATTGACGAAATTCACACACCAGATTCTTCTCGTTATTTTTATGCAGAAGGTTACCAAGACAGACAAGATAGAGGAGAAGCGCAAAAGCAACTTTCTAAAGAATTTGTACGTCAATGGTTAATTGCTAATGGTTTTCAAGGAAAAGAAGGACAACAAATTCCAGAAATGACGGAAGAATACATTGCAACCGTTTCTGAAAGATATATTGAGTTATATGAAAATATTTTAGGAGAAAAATTTATAAAAGCTGATATTTCAAACATCAACGAACGAATTGAAAAAAATGTATTAGAATATCTTAATAAATAAAAAATTAAAAAGCCACAAACTAGTTTGTGGCTTTTTAATTTTAAATCATTTTTTTAATTTTTATATCTTGAACCTTACTTAATAACACCAAAGCACAAATTGCACCAATTGTTGCATAAAGCATATCTGATTGTGTGTCCCAAATGTAGCCTTGCGTTCCTAAAAAAGCATCACCTCCTTCTCCAGTCATTAGAGAAACGGCCCATTCAATCCATTCATAAGCAGCACTAATTGCTAAACAAATACAAACAATTATAAAGTTGAAAAAACTTTTATTGGCAATTACATTTTTCCGGATAAATAATTCTCGAATAATTAAAGCGGGTACAAAGCCTTGTGCAAAATGCCCAACTTTGTCATAATTATTTCTGCTTTGATCAAAAGCTTCTCTAATCCAATCAAATAAAGGAACTTCAGCATATGTATAATGCCCACCAATAAAGAGAATTATACAGTGAATTAAGATGAAAAAGTAAGTAAAGTTTGTAAATCGGAATTTTTTAAAAGTAAAAACCAATATTAACAGTCCTATTATTGCTGGAATAATTTCCAAAAAGCAAGTAAAACTTTCTTTTGGATTACTAATAGACCAAAACATAGTTGTAAAAAATACAACCAACATTAAATAGAGATTTCTCATATTATGACTTATATGATTATTTTGTTTTCAAATTTAAAATAAAAAAGCCGAGCATTGCTCGGCTTTTCTTTCAAATAACAAATTTCTTTCAAATATATGTTAATAAAAACTAAAGTCTAAATAAAAATTAATTGGTCATAAAAACATCGAAATAAAACTGACCTGTCCAACAATTTGCTCCTGACTGTTCAGCGTAAACATCAGTTCGAGCAATGTTAACTGTAATTGAAGTTTGTGACTTATTTGCATAATTAAGTACAAATGTATCTGGAAAACCACTGTTGTTATTTGCACTAAATATTATTCCTTGTGGATTAAATGGTAACTGAGGCGAAAAAGTATATCTCACCTGAATTCTTTCAGCTTTTACTTCTGCATTTGCTACTTGTTGACCAGAAACAAGTGTAGAACCACTTTTTCCTTGTTTTAATAACACATCCCAACTAACAGTGGTAGGCACACCTTTTATATTTACGGAAAAACTTCCAGTTGAACCTGCTGAAACAGTATTACAAATTGGAATTGTCATTCCTTGTATTGATGCCATTATTGGAATATCAGAAATACTACTATTTGTAAGGGATTGCCATGAAGCATTTCCACTAGCATCAGATGTTAAAACTTTTCCAACCGATTGATTACCATCAACTATACGCATTGCTGCTGGAGCTGATGTTGTTATTGTTAGGTTATCAATATACGCAGCATCTGTTCCTGAACTTGAAGAAGAATCTTTGCTATATTCCCAACGTAATGTTCTTGAACCAGCAGCTAAAATATATGTTTGTTGTGTCCATCCAATCGCTCCAGACCATTGATTTTGTTGCACTCCATCTATATAAAAGCGTAAATAATCATATCCACTTTCACTACTTACATTATAAAAGAAACTTAAAGTTGCTCCTCCAGCAGGAATAACAATTGTGTGCGACATTTGTGTACTTTGACTATCGCCAATTGTTCCTGATTTTGCAGCATATGTTCCTGCATATTTTACTGATGTTTGTGTTGCCCAGTTTGCACTTCCACTTGTTGTTAAAGGTGCAATTGTATTTGTTTCAAAAGTTTGATTTAATAAAGAAGCTGGTGCTCCAATATTTTCAACATGAAATTTTGTAGTTGGAGTAGTAGTTCCTACCCCTACATTAGCCGTATTGTTATTGTATATGTCGTTACCTACTTTAGTCCAATGACTTGTTCCGCTTCCTGTAAATGGAGTCCATTTTGCACTATCCCAGTAATAAAAACCAACACCAGTAGTTGCATTAGTATTATATACTAACAAACTTGTTGCGGGAGCAGTAACTGGTGCTGCAGCATTTAAATTAGGAATAGAAACTCTTGGTATAAGCAAACCTTTATCGGTTGCACTAATGTCAAGCATAGAACTTGCGTGTGGAGTTGTAGTGTTTATTCCAACTTGCGCCTGTATAAAAAGTGGTAGAAGCAGAGTGAAAAGTAATTTTTTCATGGTTTTTGTAGTTAGATTTCGAAACAAAAATCATTGAAAAAACAGTATATTTAAAATTATAGGGAAGTAAGTAATGTTTTTAGGGAAGTACGTAATTACTCTTGAAGTCTATTCAAAACAATATTTTTAAAACTTTTAGAAAGCGGTATTTTGAAATCGTTAATCATAATAATACTTGTAGAAAAACCGGTCACTTTTTTGGTGTTAATTATAAAACCTTTATGTGTTTTTACAAAATAATTAGGAAGTTGTTTTTCAAAATCACTTATAGTTGATCGATATCTGTAAACTTCATCTTCATGATTTATTACTAAGTAATTTTTATCACTTTCAATAAACAATATTTTTTTTAAAGCAATTTTTACAAATACTTCATTGTGTTTTACTAAAAGTGTATTGTTTTTAGAAGGTTTGTTTTTAGAATAGTTTAAAATGGCAATTTCAATAGCAGTAAATAAATCGTGTTTTTGAAAAGGTTTTACCAAATAGCCTAAAGGTTCTGTTTTTAATGCCTTACTTATAGTTTCAGAATCGGAATAAGCTGTTAAAAATAAATGTGGAATTCCGAAGTTTTTAGTAATTTCATTTGCAAGCCAAATTCCGTTTTTGTCTCCTTTTATGTTAATGTCTAAAATAGCAAAATCTACCTTTTCTTTTTTTAAAATGGAAATAGCATCGTTTGCTTTCATTGCTGTTCCTATCACTTCATAACCTATTTCGGTTAAGTAATTACAAATTGTTTTTTGAGTAATAAACTCATCTTCAACAACTAATATTTTTAAAGGAGTATTGGTCATTTTATTTCTGTAAATGCTATTAATATTTCCGTTTCGTCACCTGAATTTATAGTTACCATTCCGTCAAGTTGTTCGCTAAGTCCATAAATTAAATCAAAACCAATACTTTCGCTATTGTTCTTTGGGTTAAAATCTTTAGGTAAGCCTCTTCCGTTATCTTTTATACTTAATAAATAGTTGCAAGGTTTGATTGTTTTAATTGCAATGGAAATTTGTCCTTCAGTTGTATTTGTAAAGGCATGTTTATAGCAATTTGTAATTATTTCATTTATAATTAAACTAAGAGGAATAGCAGTATCTATACTAAAAGTTATATTTTCAATATCTTGAATTACTGTAATGTTTTTTTGTAAACTCTTATTTGCTTGTTTAATATAAGTAATTAATTCGTTTATAAAGGTTTGTAGATTTACATGATTAAAATTATCATTTTGATACATTGTTTTATGTAACAAAGCAATTGCTTGTATTCTGTCTTGACCTTCTGCTAATATTTGTTTTGCTTTTTCATCTGTTACAATACTGTTTTGTAAGCTAAGAATACCAGATATTACCTGTAAATTGTTTTTTACTCTATGGTGAACTTCCTTTAAAAGCATTTCTTTTTCATGAAGCGAAACTTCAATTGTTTTATTTTTATTGGTAATGGAAAGGTTCATTTTTTCAATTTCAAACCTCTTTTTACGATTATTTTGAAAAAAATAAATTCCTATAGCCAAAATTAGTAGTAAGCTTACAATTACTATAATTAAAATTATTTTTTCGTTTTGCTTAATAATTTGGTTCTTGTTTAAAACCTCTTTTTCTTTTTCTTCAATAAAATAGTTTAGTTCGTTACTTTGAAGAAGTCTCCTTTTGTCTAGTGAAGCTAAAGAATCATTGATTTTTTTAATCTGATTTATAAATAAGTACGAGTTTTTAAAATCACCTTTCAGTTCATAAAATACAGTAAGTAATTCAAGATATTGTATTTTTAAATTAATAGGGTTTTTATGAATTTGGTTTCCAATATAAGAAAGTGCTTTATCAGCATTACTAAAATCATTCTTACCTAAATAAGCTTCAGCTAAAATTAACTGTAATTCAGTTGAGTTTTTATCAGTCGTTATTTTTTCAATTATAGAGATTGCCTCGTCAAACTTTCCTTGGTTTAATTTTACATTGGCAATATTACTTTGGACATTTATAAAATGAGAATTATAACTCTCTGAATTTATAGTTTTAAGACTTTTTTCTACAATAATTAAAGAGGTTTCGTAATGTTTTAAAGCATTAAAATTATCTTTCTTTAAATAATTATAATATCCTAAATCGTTATAAGCAGAAGGAATAATTAAAGAATCTCTTTTTGGATTTTTATATAATAAGCTAATTTCTTTTTTTAGTTGATAAATTGCTTTATCATATTGTTCTAATTGTAAATACAGTCTACTTTGAATGTTGTAGCTCCATAAAGGATAATCAGCACCATTAGCTATTAAAGTGTTTATTTTGTTATTTACATCAAAAACTTTAGAGTATAAATTTAACTTCAGATAAGATTCTTGCATGGCTACATAAATATCCATACTCTCTCTAATATCTAAATTAAAACTTTTGTTTTCAATAAGGTTATTGAACTTTGAAATTGCTTCTAAATGTTGGTTTTGAATTTGATTAATTAAACCAATTGCAAAAAGAAACTGTTTTTGAAGTAATACATTTTTAGAGTGATTTTTTAGAAGCGCATTAAATTTAGTATAAAAAAAAATAACATTCTCCTCTTTATCTTCATTGCTAATGTTCCTAAAAAAAGAAACCTTATCAATATCGTTCTTAGAATTAAATTTTTGTTTGATACTTTCGTTTGCAAAACAACTAAAAGTAAAAATAAATAAGAATAATATTGATAAGGCTAGTTCTTTCATCTATTTCTTAAAATAAGAAAACGTTTCGTTATTTTCAATTTTCAATAAACTTTCGTAAATTAATTTGATAACATTTTCAACATCGTCTCTATGTACCATTTCTACAGTTGTGTGCATGTAGCGTAAAGGTAATGAGATTAATGCAGAAGCAACACCACCATTGCTATAGGCAAAAGCGTCCGTGTCAGTTCCGGTAGCTCTTGAAGAAGCATTTCTTTGAAACGGAATTTTATTTTCTTCAGCAGTGTCCACAATCATTTCACGTAAATTGTTTTGTGTTGCAGGTGCATAAGCAATTACAGGACCACGACCCATTTTTAAATCTCCTTCAATTTTCTTCTCAATCATAGGAGTAGAAGTATCATGGCATACATCTGTTACAATTGCAACATTTGGTTTAATAGTTTGTGTAATCATTTCTGCTCCACGAAGACCTATTTCTTCTTGTACAGAATTCACTATATACAAACCAAAAGGAAGTGTCTTCTTGTTTTCTTTTAATAAACGAGCAACTTCAGCAATCATAAATCCGCCCATTCTATTGTCAATTGCACGACAAATAAATTTATTTTCGTTTAAAACTTCAAAAGTATCCGGGTAAGTTACCACGCAACCTACGTGAATTCCCATTTTTTCAACTTCTTCCTTAGTATCACAACCACAATCAATAAAAATATTATCTATTCTTGCAGGTTCTTCTTTGGATTTGTTTCTTGTATGTATTGCTGGCCAACCAAAAACTCCTTTTACAATTCCTTTTTTAGTATGAATATGTACTCTTTTAGAAGGAGCAATCATATGATCGCTACCGCCATTTCTAATAACATAAATAAAACCGTCATCTGTAATGTAGTTAACATACCATGCTATTTCATCAGCATGACCTTCAATTACAACTTTAAAAGGAGCATCAGGGTTTATAATACCAACAGCAGTTCCATATGTATCCGTAATAAAAGTATCAACGTAAGGAGAAAGATAGTCCATCCATAGCTTCTGACCTTCGCTTTCATAACCAGTAGGTGCAGCATTATTTAAATAGTTTTCTAAAAATGTTAAAGAAGTTTTCTTTAGTATAGATTTTGTGCTCATAAAATTTAATTTTTTGCTAAATTAACAAAATGCATTTAGAGTTACATAATATTTAATTATTTTTGAAAGATAAATAGCTTCTTTTTACAGAGCTACAAATAAAATAAATGAAAAACTACACCTTATATATAGTATTACTTTTTTCGATTTTTTTAAAAGCGCAAACACAAGACACTCTAAAACTAACGGCGCAGGATTCTGCAGTTTTATACTCAATTGAATTAAAAGAAATTGTAGTTACAAAAACAGATGCATCAATAGCAGCATTAGATGAGCATAAAAAAAGAATGCTAATTTTAAAAAGACGTATATATAGAGTCTATCCATATGCAAAATTAACTGCTGAGAAACTTATGCAAATAAATGCAACAATGGATAAATTAAAAACAACTAAAGAGAAAAAGAAGTATTTTAAGTTGGTAGAAAACTATTTGCAAGAAGAATTTGAACCAAAGCTTAAAAAATTATCTAGAAAAGATGGTCAAATTTTGGTCAAATTAATTTCTAGACAAACTGGCGAAACAACCTACGATCTTATTAAGGACTATAAGAGTGGTTGGAAAGCATTTTGGTCTAGTAATACAGCAAGGCTTTTTAATATAAATATAAAAACCGAATATAAGCCTTTTGATGTTGTAGAAGATTTTTATATAGAAAGTATTCTAATAACAGCATTTAAGCAAAATCATTTAGTAGAACAAATACCTGCAAAGCCAATTGACTTAAAAAGGTTAGGTGCTAATTGGAGAGAGAAAAATGAACGAGTTAGAGAAGCACGTAAGTTAAAGGAAGAAAATTCTAGTAAATAATATTTTTACTTTATTAATTAGCTCATTCCCGCTTTTCGCTATATCTTTTATAGTTTTTTTGCAAAAAAACTATAAAAGGATGCCACTTCACTCGGGGCTATAAGTACTGTATTTCCACAGGTAAAGAGAAGAAGTCACAAATAATGATTCAATGGTTAAACGAATCCATATTTTTTTTCACATGTAAGTTGTTCGTAATCAACTCACTTTAAAAAAGATTAAAAAAAAGATTAAAAAAGGTTTGTGGGAAAGGAAAAAGCGACTACTTTTGCACCCGCAATCAAAGGCAAGTTCATTATAAAATTGAAAAGATATCGTAAAGATATTGACTGAGAAAAAAGTTTAGAAAATAGTTTAAAATTATTTGTCAGATTCAAAATAAGAATTACCTTTGCAGCCCGCAATTAGCGCAACGTTCTTTAACAGATTTAGTGAGTAAAAAAGAAATAGAAATTTTTTAATTTTTTTTCAAAAAAACTTGCGAGATTAAAAAGAAGTTGTACTTTTGCACCCGCTTTGAGAAACAAGTGAAAGAAAAGAATGACACGTTCATAGACATATTGGATTGACAGCACGATTTAAATCTTCGGATTTAGATCGACAAAATTAAGAGAGTAAGGCTTAATATTATTTAGAAATAAACCTAGCCTTTATCGTAACAATATTTAAAAAACTACGATGAAGAGTTTGATCCTGGCTCAGGATGAACGCTAGCGGCAGGCCTAACACATGCAAGTCGAGGGGTAGTAAGTGCTTGCACTTATGAGACCGGCGCACGGGTGCGTAACGCGTATGCAATCTACCTTGTACAGAGGGATAGCCCAGAGAAATTTGGATTAATACCTCATAGTATTATCGAGTGGCATCATTTGATAATTAAAGTTCCAACGGTACAAGATGAGCATGCGTCCCATTAGTTAGTTGGTAAGGTAACGGCTTACCAAGACTATGATGGGTAGGGGTCCTGAGAGGGAGATCCCCCACACTGGTACTGAGACACGGACCAGACTCCTACGGGAGGCAGCAGTGAGGAATATTGGACAATGGGCGCAAGCCTGATCCAGCCATGCCGCGTGCAGGAAGACGGTCCTATGGATTGTAAACTGCTTTTATACAGGAAGAAACACCTCTACGTGTAGAGGCTTGACGGTACTGTAAGAATAAGGATCGGCTAACTCCGTGCCAGCAGCCGCGGTAATACGGAGGATCCAAGCGTTATCCGGAATCATTGGGTTTAAAGGGTCCGTAGGTGGATAATTAAGTCAGA
>Ga0208305_10000058_pt1 | contig 61468 bp, 31 predicted proteins | sample ColrivemetaGS741_FD_187605 | JGI IMG/M metagenome (GOLD analysis project Ga0208305, IMG submission 187605) | Estuarine microbial communities from the Columbia River estuary - Flood tide ETM metaG S.741 (SPAdes) (version 2) | ecosystem: Environmental > Aquatic > Marine > Intertidal zone >... | reverse complement strand
AAATTACTGTTACTAAGTGTTGTTGTAATAAAATTATCATCAATACAAATATCACCAGTTGAAAACTTTTGTGCTTCAATTGTTCCTGATGCTGTTAAATTGCCAATAGTTAGTGTGCCGCCAACTACAAAGTCATTTGTAACTTGTAAATCGTTGTTTGGAAATAGTATATCTCCAGTACCTGATGTTTTAATTTCTAAATTTGCATTTGATTGTGTGCCACTAATAGTATTACCTGATATTGCTATGCCTTCAAAATCAGCATCCCCAGTAACAGTTAAGTTACCAGTAACATCAGTTGTACCTGTTTGTGTAAAGTTTCCTGTTTGTACAGTATTGCCTACATGTGTAAGCGTTCCGTTTATGCCTACAGTACTGTTTAAAGTAGTCGTTCCGCTTACTGTAAGGTCTTGTGTTGCTTGTAAATTGTCTTGTACTACTACTTTACCAGTTCCATTAGCACGTAGCTCTAAGTCGCTGTTAGACGTTGTAGTTGTAATAAAGTTATCGTCAATTAATACATCGCCAGTAGTAAAGTTATTTGCTTCAATAGTACCTGTGCTTTGAATATCACCAACAGTAAGTTGTCCGCTAACAGTTAAGTTACCAGTTACGCTTACATCACTATTTGGTATTAAAATATCTTGACCAGATTGTGTTCTAATTTCTAAATCACTGTTACTTTCAGTTGTTTGGATAACATTGCCAGCTATTTGTATATCTTCAAATTGTGCTGTACCGTTAATAAATGTGCCACCTGTAATAGAATGGTTACCATTAACTGTAAAGTCTCCGTTTACATCTACATCGCTAGAGGCTGTAACTACTCCGTTAATTGTAGTTGCTGCAAGAGTTGTTATACCGTCAACATTTAAGGTATTATCTATTGTAACATCATTATTTGGTATTAAAACATCTCCAGTGCCATTAGCACGAAGTTCTAAATTACTGTTACTTAAAGTTGTAGTAATAAAGTTATCATCTACTAGTAAGTCACCAGTTGAATAACTATTTGCTACAATTGTTCCTGTACTTGTAATATTGTTAACAGTAAATGTTCCGTTAACATCAAGATCGTTTGTAATTTCTACGTTGTCATTTGGAACAATAACTTTACCAGTGCCAGCTGCACGTAGTTCTAAATCTGCATTTGAAGTAGTAGTTGTAATAAAGTTATCGTCAATTAATATTTCTTCAAGTTGTAATTTTTGATTAACAATAATACTATCAAGTGTTGATGTGCCAAGTACTTGTATATTACCAGTGTGTGTTACATTGCCAGTTACTTGTAGTGTTCCATTGATAGTTGTGTCAGCAAGTGTTGACAAACCTATAACATCTATGTTATTATTAAATGTTACATCATTGCTAGGTACAATTATTTCGCCTGTACCGTTTGCACGTAATTCTAAATTGCTATTACTTTGTGTTGTGGTAATAAAATTATCATCAATTAATATATCACCAGTAGTAAATCTATTTGCTGTAATTGTACCTGTACTTGTAATATCATTAACAGTTAGTGTGCCGCCTACAGTTACATCATTAGTAATCTCTACATCATTATTTGGTACAAGAACTTTGCCAGTTCCTACAGCACGTAATTCTAAATCAGTGTTTGAAGTAGTTGTTGTGATAAAATTATCATCAATTAATATTTCTTCAAACTGTGCTTGGCCCGACACATCTAAGTTTTGTGTAATATTAACATCACCAGTAATATTACTGTCACCAGTTTGATTAAAATCACCTGTTAGTGTAAATGTTCCGTTTACTACAGTATCTTGCAAATCAGTGTCGCCACTTACTGTAAGGTCATTATTAATCTGTACGTTGTTATTAGGAACAAGTATTTCTCCTGTTCCGTTTGCACGTAGTTCTAATGGACTGTTACTGTCAGTGGTTGTTATAAAATTGTCTTCAATTAAAATATTGCCGTTGCTTATTTCGCCTGCAATATTAAAATTGCCTGTTTGTGTAACATTTCCAACATGCGTAATGCTACCGTTAACAGTTGTATCTTTTAAATTAGTTGTGCCGTTGACTGTTAAGTTTTGTTCTATAACAACATCACTGCCATTAATTTTAACATCACCGGAGCCAGCCGCATCAATATTAAGATCTGTATTTGGTGTTAATACAGTAATATTATTGTTATTAATATCAATTGTGCTATTTGTAAAGTTTGTCGCATCAATTGTAGTTCCAATTAATGTGTTTGCTTCTATAGCGTTAGCAAATAAATTATTGCTAATTCTAAAATTATCATTTGGTATTAATATTTCGCCTGTGCCATTAGTACGAAGTTCTAAATCTGTATTACTTGAAGTAGTTGTAATAAAGTTATCGTTAATTAATATTTCTTCAAATTGTGCTTGTCCAGTAACAGTAAGATCAGCACCTACGTTAACATCACCAATAACTGTTTGGTCACCTGTTTGTACAATGTTACCTGTAATAGTTAGGTCGCCTTGGATGTCTACATCTTGTAAAACACTGTCGCCGCCTACTGAAAGCTCACCTGATATTTCTACGTCTGCACTAGGAACTAAAACTCTACCTGTTCCACTAGCACGTAATTCTAAATCTGCATTTGAAACTGTAGTTTCTATAAAGTTGTTTGTAATTCTAATGTCGCCCATGTCAGCGCCATTTGCATACAACCACTTCCACATTTTATTATCAGCACCTAAGTTGTATGCTGTATCAATGTTTGGTATTAGATCACTGTCAATGCCTGCTATAATTTGTATTGTATCACTTGCTTCGTCACCTATTGTAATGTTTCCGCCGATTGTAACATTACCAGTTACATCTAAACTACCTGCAACATTTACGTCACTGTTTAAGTTTAATGTTTGTGTAAGTGGATTAATATTAATATTACCAGCTAAACTTTCAATAGTATTTCCGCTAATACGCAAGTTACCAGTGTCAATTCTATCACCGCTTACAAACGTTGAGTTGCCGCCACTTGTAAATGTAACTCCTTGTGTTAAGTCTACATTAAGTGCATTTGCAACAAAGTTTACAGTACCGTCATCTTGGTTTACGTAAAATAGATCACCTACTCTAAAATCACCTTTGTGGTCAACTGTGTTAAATCTTATCTTAGCATCATTTAATTCTATTACTTCGTTGTCTTGTAATACAGTACCTGCATCATTAGTAACTTCTTTACCATTACCAATGTACGCTAAGTTTTGTCCGATAGCGTAAACTATAACACCTGGGCCGTCACCATATAAACCGTAGTTGCCATAAACACTAGCACTACCAATCATACGTATTTCAGCACCAAAGTCTCTTACATCATGATTTAAAATTGTTGTTGCTGTTACGCCTGCACCATTTGAAATACTTTGTGGCGTTGTATCAAAATCTATAAATTGTATATTTTTGCCATCAATTACAATAATGTCGTTGTCAACACTTTCTGCTGTAACAACAATAGTTGTCGAAGTATCTGTTGATGTAAATGTAATTGTGTCGCCTGCGCCGAACGACCCTCCAGCTATGCCGCCAAGTCTAACTTTAGTTTTACCATCGTTATACTTTCCTGCTGTTCCGTCTAATGCGTACAAGCCTTTGTTAGCAAAGTATGTAAATGAGTTTAGCCATTCTATTCTAACACCATTTGTTGCTATTAATGTATCAACGCCTGGTGTAATAAATGTTACAGCATGAAATAAGCAACTTGCTTCTTTTGAACTTGCGTTAACAACACTGCCATCTAAGTATGCACCTGCACCTGCATCGCCTTGATTAAAGCCTCTTGGATCTTCTGCTGTTAATACACTACCTTTTGTAATAACCGTTACGTTTCTTATGTATGGACTTCTGCTTGAAACAAGCATATTGTTTGCATATTTAAATGCATAGCCTGGGCTATAAAAATCTTTTATTGTTACATCTTCAACAGTTGTTTCACCGTTAAGTAAAAATGCATCATTTGTATTTGTACCGGATGTAGGTGTAATTGTAACACTTCTTAATGAGTGGCCTTTTACTGTTACTCCTACCGGAATTGTAAGTGGAAATATCTCTTCGTAAGCACCTGGGTAAATGTAAATTGTGTCGCCAGTTGATGCAGCTGTTATTGCTTGCCCAATAGTAAGGAATGGATCTTGTGGATGTGTTCCTGTTCTAGCATCGTCGCCATTTTTAGCAACATAAAAAATGTTGCCTTGACGCAATGTCATGTCTATACCATCTAGTACTAAACTGTCTGCGTTTACAGTGTCTGCGTTTACAGTGTTTGCCCAAACTTGATCCCAACGCTTAGTTGAGTTACCTAATCTATATGTATCAGTAACATCAGGTATAATATCACTTGCTACTTCTGCGTTGAATGTAACATTGTCAGTATCTGCATCACCAAGTGTAATATTACCGTCTGCACTAATATTACCGGTTGCATGGATATCACCATTAACTTCTAAGTTTGAAAATACTTCAACTTGTCCAGTTCCATTTGGTCTTAATTCTAAGTTTGCATTTGAGTCGTTGGTGTTGATAACATTATCAAAAATTGATATGCTTTGAATGTCTAACTGTCTTTGATATACAACGCTATCTGCGCCCGTAGTAAGAAGATTAAGTGTGTTAGCACTTTGTATTGTGTTACCAGAAATAGTAATATCTGCAATTTCTGCAATATTATCTACTATTAAGTTTGTTGTGCGTGTTGTACCGTTTACGTGTAAATCGTGTGAAGGAGCATTGGTGTTAATCCCAATACGCTGATTGTTGACATCTAAATATAATAAGTCAGTCTCAAAAGCTAAATCTATTCCATTACGAATTAGATTCGACTTCAAGAGCGGACCCGATATGCGACCTACAGCCATATTCTCTCCTTTGCACGGGGATCCTGTCCCTCTAGCCTAAATTTTCAGCTTTCGCTCTTTGCTGGCTAACCACAGTTTGACCCTGCAAGTATGGTCGTACTTTGCATTAATAGTATTTATCAATTAAAGAGAAAAGGGTTGACTTACCCTAGTATAAGAGTCCATTCATCAATAGCTTCACCGATAACTAGTGCGTCTGCTTGACTGTTATCACCTGCAACAGATACCCATTCAGTACCATTATAAACTTCAGAGCCGCCATTATCACCGGCGGTAGTATTGTAGCGCAATTCGCCAACTACAGGTGTTAATCCTCTATTTGTATCATCACCAACTGGAACTACAAACCCGTTTACAAGAGTATTGATCTTAATATAACCGTCATCAGTAGATTCTAGTGTTAACGGACCGTCGTTTGCTAAGTTTTGTATCTTGTTATCGTTTAATCTAGTATGATCAAAGAATTGTACAGTACCCGCGCCATTTGGTGTTAATTGTAATGATGTATTAACAGGTGCTGTTATAGTATTGTTTTCAATAATTAAACTTGCTGTTTGTAATGACGTATTAATAGTTACACCGTCATATGCAACACTACCTACTTTTGTATCTGATATTGTAAATTCTATTTCGTTGTTATTAGTTTGTACATTAGTTCGAGCATCTTCACTAAACACACCACCAAAATATTGATTTGCTTGACTAAATCCTTCAAATAAGTTAGACTCAGTATTAAATCTTAAATCACCCGGATTACCGTTAGGCTCTAATGATGTTCCTGCATCATAAAATACATCACTTGGGCCAAACACAGTTGTTGCATTTCCGCCTGATACTGTAGATAGATGCGGATCATTAACTCCGTTACCACCGTCTAGTACAAACGTTCCGCCTGTTGCTACAATACGTTGTGAGTTATCACCTTGTGGAAGTGATATAGAGCGCACATTATCAAAAATAACATTTTCAGATGCTATTATAATATCATCATTGGACGTTAACGTAGAGGCATCAAATTCTAAATCTTCAATAAACACAGTGCCAGTGCCTGATGTACGCAACTCTAAATTACTATTACTGTTTGTAGTTGTAATTACATTTTGGAATATTTCTATATCATCCGTTGTTACAAATTTATTTGCTGTAACAATATTATCAATTACAAAGTTTGATGCTGAAGCAGACGCTGCAGATAAATTATTGTCTACTTTACCTTGTTCAATTATTACATTGCCTGTTCCTGATGCTGTAAATGTTAAATCACCAGCATTATTATTTGTTAATGTACTGTCTTCAAACGTAAAGTTTCCTAAATCGGTTTGTCTATCTACAGTTAAGTTTGTTACCGAAACATTGCCTGTAATATCTCTGTCGCCGCTTTGATTAACATTAGAGTTAATATTAAGTGTTGCATTAATATTAGTATCTTGTAAACTATTTGCACCATCAACTACTACGTTGCTTGTTACATCAAAATTATTATCAATTTCTACATCACCGGCAGCACGTAATTCTAAATTACTATTACTATTTGTTGTTGTTATAACATTGTCAAATATTTCAATATCAGTTGAACTGACCATGTTTTCTAGTGCAACACTATCTAATATTCGTAAACTACCAAACGATGCAGCATTTGCTGACATATCTTGACTTACTATTGTATCTGTTAAAGATACAACTCCAGTTCCGCTTGCATTTAATGTAAGGTCGCTTGCATTTGAATCCAACATAATTTGATTATTAGTAATATAAAAGTTTGCAATTCGATCATATTCTAAAGGACCTGTTGTGTGTGCTGATGTAAATGTACCATTAATTGTAGCACCGGAAGTAGTTTGTAAATCACCAGTCATTGTTACATTATTATTCACTGTAACTGGATCGCTGATATTTACAACATTATTAATTGTTGTTAGATCATTAACAGTTAAATTGTTTGTAATATCTAAATCATTTTGTACATCAATTATACCTGTACCATTTGCACGTAATTCTAAATTACTATTGCTTAATGTAGTTGTTACAACATTATTAAAAAATTCAACATCGTCACTATCTAATAGTGCTGCTTCAAAATCTTGGTCTGCAATAATATTAAATGCTGTAAGATTATCTGCGCTTACATCATTTTCAAAAACAACATCTTCTTGAAAAACAACTTTACCTGTACCATTTGCACGTAGTTCTAAATCACTATTACTGTTAACACTTTTAATAACGTTGCCATCAATAGTAATACCTTCAAATTCTTGTTTGCTTTCAGTAAGAACTAGTTCGTCTGTAGTAAGTGTACCTGTAACAGTATAATCATTATTAAATGTTGTATTGCCATTAATATTCGTAATGCCTGTAATTTCAACATCATCTAAAGTGCTTAGTGTGTTAACATTAAGTGCGTTAGTAATAGTTGTATTATCAGTGAACACAATATTTCCATTACCGTCTGCACGTAAATCTAAATCAGCATTTGATATTCTTGTGCTAATAAAATTATCATCTATTTCTATAATGCTAGGTGGTATAATTAATTCATTTAACACTAAGTCTTGTGCAATATTAACATTTACAACTTGTGCATTTGCTACACTTAAATCATTTGTAATTTCTACATTGTTGTTTGGTATTAATACTTCGCCTGTGCCTACAGCACGAAGTTCTAAATCTGCATTACTTGACGTAGTAGTAATAAAATTATCATCAATTAATATTTCTTCAAACTGTGCTTGTTGTGTAACGTCAATATTTTGTGTAACTGTTAAGTTGCCTGTAAACCCTCTATCGCCGTCAACGTATGAAAATCCTGGTGCAAATGTTCCTGTAACAGTAAAGTTACTAAATGTACTTGTTCCGTTTGCATCTAAATTATTGTTTACAGTTACACTATCAGGTATGTAAATTTCTCCAGTGCCATTAGCACGAAGTTCTAAATCACTGTTTGATTCTGTTGCTGTAATAAAGTTATCTTCAATTAAAATATTACCGTTGCTTATTTCACCTGCAATATTATAATTACCAGTGTGTGTTCTGTTACCAGTATGTTGTAGATTGCCTATAACATTTAAATCAGCAAAGTTAGTATTACTTTCTACTGTAAGATTTTCTTCAATTAAAACATCACTGTTATTAACTTTTACATCACCTGATGCACTAACATTAAGATCTTGATTAGTATTATTAACTTGTATACTATTACTGTTTATTGTAATATCATCTGTTGTTAACGTAGTAAATGTTGTTTGTCCTGAAACGGTTACAGGACCAGTTGTAGTTGTACTTTCATTAAATAGTGTATTATTAATTCTTACAAATTCTTCCGTTGTAACTTCACCTGTTCCTGCAGCACGTAATTCTAAATCACTATTACTTACTGTAGTAGAAATAAAGTTATCGTCAATTACTATATTTTCAAATTGAGTGCGACCTAGTTGACCTAGGTTACCTTGTATATCAAAGTTTCTAATAGTAAAGTCTGTTGCTGTAATATCAGCATCAACATCAATAGTAGCAACTTGTAAGTTTTGGAATGTAGACGTACCGCCAACAGTAATATCATTGCCAATTCCTACATCGTCGGTAATGTTTACTTTGCCAGTTCCATTAGGTCTTAATTCTAAGTCAGCATTACTATCAGTTGTAGTAATAAAATTTGTTTCAATTGTTATACCATTTAAATCTGCATCATTTACATATGCAAAATTCCAACGCTTATCTTCCTTACCTAATGTAAAAGTATCGTGTTGATTAGGTTCTAAGTCTTGACTAAATTCTGTATTAAATGTAACTGTATCAGTTGGCTGGTCGCCTGCTAAAGATAATGTACCATCAAAACTAAAGTTATCTGTAATGTCTAAGTTTCCAGTAAGACTAGTATCACCATTTAAATTAATAAATGTAGATACAGGACTATCAATAGTCATGCCACCGCTTAGGCTTTCTATTGTATTGCCGCTTAATCTGATATTTTGATTTTGTACTTTTGTACCGTCGATAATTGCAATGTTGCCGTTTGTAGTTACGTTCAGTCCGGCTAATGCATCAACTGTTGATTCGTCAATAGTTAGTGTACTATTACCTGTGTCTAGATCAACAAAAAACTGTTCACCGACTCTAAAGTTTCCTAAGTGGTCTGTTGAACTAAAGTATATTGTACCTGAATTTAATTCTTCAGTTTCGTTTACTTGTATTGCTCTACTTGGATCATTGTCAACAAATTTTCCTGCACCTATGTATCCAAAGTTGTGTTGAATAAGATACATTAATGTGTCTGCGCCATCTGCTACAGCACCTTTGTTTCCATATACGTTTGCTGATCCTATTGATCTTAATTCAGCACCATAAAGTACTGTCGACCCGTCTGTACTTAAATGTCCTGTGGTGCCGTTGACAGCATACAATCCCCTATTAGCAAAGTATGTAAATGAATTTAACCATTCGACTCTTACACCATTAGTCATTGTAAGTGCATCAACACCTGGTGTAATAAATGTTACAGCGTGGAATAACATACTTGCATCATTGCTTGTGCTTAGTACACTTGCACCGTCAACTAATGCACCTTTACCTGCATCAGCACTTGCAAATCCTCTTGGATCGCTTGCACTTGTAGTTGTACCTTGTGTGCTTACTGTAATATTTTGTATGTAAGGACTACGTGATGTAACAGTTGCGTTAGGTGCAAATCTAAATGCATACCCTACATCAGTGCCACTATTATAAAAGAAATCTTTAATTGTAAAATTTTGGACAGTTGTTTCACCATTAAGATGAAATATGTCTGTAGTACTTGCACTGCTTGGTGGAGAAATTATTGTATTTCTCACATCGTGGCCTATAACAGTTACTCCTGCAGGAACAACTATAGGACAACTTTCTTCGTACTCTCCTGGAAGAACATATATAGTATCTCCTGAAGTTGCTTGTGTTACAGCATAATCTATTGTTTCAAAAGGTGCTTGTATGTTTGTACCACTGCTGTCATTATCACCATTCTTAGCAACGTAAATAGTTTTTCCAGGCGATAGTGTAAGATCAACGCCGCCTAGTGCAAAGTCTGTAGCATTAATTCTTGAAATGTTTGTTAGTCTATTATTTGCTTCTAACCAACGTTTGTCTGCTTTACCTAAATCGTATATTGATTGTGGTATTGTTGTATTAGGATCTATATCACTTGTAATATCAGTTTCAAATGTTATAGTGTCTTGTGCAACTGAATCACCAAATGTAATATTACCTTCAAGTGTAATATTACCATCTGCGTGTATATCTCCGTTAACTTCTAAGTTATTATATACTTCAACTCGCCCTGTTCCGTTAGGTCTTAGTTCTAAGTTCGAATTACTATTTGTAGTTGAAATATAATTATCATCAATAAACACATCGCCTGTTTGTATATTACTTGCTGTAATTTTATAACGTGCATCAAGAAACAAATTGCCAGGAAACGGCTGTATAGTTGTGTCTTGAATATTAATGTTTGCAATGTCTGCTTGTGTATCAGTTATTAAAGATACTGTCCTTGTAGTATCTAAAATCTGTAAATCATTACTAGGAGAAGAGTTATTAATACCAATCTTGCCGGCACTAACATCAAGATAAATTAAGTCTGTTTCGAACGCAAGGTCAACGCCATTTCTTTCCAGATTGGCAAATAATAATGGACCTGATATTCTACCTACTTGTGACATATTACTGTTCTCCTACAGTAGTATTTATAGGATTTACTTATCGAAGTTATGTAGGACTGTTACTGGTTTGCCCAAGTCTACTGGGGAAGTAAATTTAAGATACCAACCATCGGCATATGGTGTGCCGGGGCCGGTTAAGTTACCGCTTACACTTTGTTCTAGTGTATAGTTTGTAGTTGATATTTGAAATACGTTTTCAACAAATACTAAAACATTCTCTGCGGCTACTGGAACAGGAAATTCAGGATCTCCGCTTGCTAATGGACCAAATACAGTTTCAGTTGCATCGCCATTGCCTAAACCTTGTTGTGTAATTCCAACAAGCACAGGTGTTGCTCCTCTAACGCCTGCCCATACACCAGCTTCGTATACTTCAAATCTATCATCTGTTGTATTATATCTAAAGTGTCCATTTTCAGGATTAGCAGGGCGTTCAGCTGTTGTACCTTTAGGCACACGTATACTGTTAGTAGATTCCATATACACTTGATCATCTACATCAAACTGTACACCTCTACCATAGATAGTTCTTCTATTTGTATTTTGTGCCTTGAGTAATCTCATTATGTAATATCCAAATAACTCACTGTACAAGCTAATCTGCCTGTACCACTTGCTGAAGGTCCACCGTTAACTTGTACACTGTCGCCTGCATCTATCACAACTTTTTCTGTGTCTAATGTGAATGTTTCTCCTGCAGGTAGAGATAATCTTCTAACTACTGAAGTAACTGTATCACTGTATGATCCGTTTGCCGGGACAAAATGTAAATCAAATTCACAAGTTTCATTTTCTGGATTTGCTGCACTTGGATCGTATGTGTTACAAATTAAAATATTTGTAATAGCATATGACTTATTTGCAGGCACAGTTAACATAATGTGTCTGTAGTCGCCGCCGCCTTGATCAGTTATTGCTTCATTTACTATTGCCATATTGTTTCCTTAAAAAAGCATACTAAAAATTAATGCTCTATTTTTACTTATTATTTCATCACGTTGACTTTCTGCATTAACGAAATACATTCCTGTTCCTGCAGCTTGTGACGGCTTAGCATAAAATAGTATTCCGTCTGATGGTTCTACTGGATCTGTTACACCGTCAACGCCTTCATGCGGTGTATATCCTAGTCTTAAATTATCATCAACAACAACATGTCCTGTTCCTGTTGCACTTAAAATTAAGTCTTCTTGACTTGTGCCAAGTGTTTTTATTTCAGTACCGTATAGAGTTTGTTCAATCCTAATACCGTATTGATCTGAATAATTTGGACGTACATCTTGTATAAGAGTGCCGTCTATTTCTGTTTCAATTCTACTTGGTCCTGATACTGAATTATCGTATACATGTACTTTAGTGTCGCCTACTTGTATTCTGTTTGGAACAACAGTTCCAAAGAAGTTTGATACCGTGTCGTCAACATATTTCTTATTTGGAATGTGATCGTCATCTAGTACTCTAGCTTCATAACTAGCTGTACCTTTTACAGTTAACATACCAGGGTTAGGTGTTACGTTACCTGATAAATTGTATTGCCCCATTAGGTTTAAATCAACACCCGGTGTTACAATACTTACTGTTTCGATACCGCCTACTCTTCCACTTGGAGATCTTACACTCCATGCGCCTAAGTCTGTAGTACCACTGTTCTGTGTATCTGTCCAATTTATACTTTCGACAAACAGCCATTGGCTGTCTTCAATTGTTCCTCTATCAACACGAATACCGGAAGAGCCATCTCTAGTGATGCCATTTCCGGTTTCGCCTTTGTTTAGTTCAATTATGTTGTCTTCAATTGTACTGTTGACAGTATCTAGAGTAGTTTGCGTGCCTTCAACAGTTAAGTTGCCAGTAATGTAAACATCACCGACTTCTGTTCCTGTGTCTAGTGTAATTCTACCACCGCTCTTAACAACTACTCTGTAATTGCCGTCTGCTACTCTAAGATACTTGTCCATAAGTTATTCCTTATGCGTCTTCAGTAAAGTCTGAATCGTCAGTTCCGATTAATGTATCATCGGCACCAGCTTCTTCAACTTCAACAGCGTAATCGCCATCACTAGTTGTAAAGTTCCACGAAATAGATGTTCCATCTAATGCGTTTGCACCTGTTGCACTTGGTTGTGCTAGTGTTACTTTACGTCCTGCAATTTTGCTTACTCCATAAGTTTCACCGTCATCACCTTTTACACTAATGGACATTTCTGTGCCAGTTAGCGTAGCTGGTAGTTTACCAGTTGTTAATACACGATCGTAAGTTGTTGCTGGTGTACCGATAGCCGCTACACGAAACTTTTTAGATCCTAATTGCTTTACGATATAGCCTTCAACAACGGCTGCACCGTTATAAAAGTCTACTTTGATTTCATTACCATCTGCTGTAGCTGGTCCAAAAAATCTTTTATTAAGTGGTCTTCCCATTTTTTTTCTCCTATAAAAAGTAGTCCTATGCCCGTTCTATGAGCTACGCTGTGGGTACAGCATAAGTCCGCCTTGCGGCACACTATTTGACAATAGTATTTATCAATCTAAAACAGTAAAGGACTTTAAGTCAAAAAAATAGGACCCGAAGGTCCTATTTCTCAGTTTTAATAAAACTTAGCTAAAGCTAACGTTACCATTAGTAATTGCAACTTTACCTAAGTAATCTGCTGCATTACCAAGTGACGAAGCTGTGTTAGACAGTTCAACATAACCGTAACGTGTCATAAATGACACAGTTGGTTCAAATGTTGACGGATCTAATACAACACCACTACTCATTAATGGAATGTATGGGCAATAGAATGCAGGTGCGTCTGATTCAGATGCTCCTTTATAACCAACAAGTACATCAGCGTTATCAGCTGAGTAAGTGTTAACGTACACTTTCATTGCATTGTTCAAAGTACCAACCATCTTAGTGTTAGTTGGAGCTTCAAAAGTACCTTCAGTTGTTCTTGCGAACGCAGAAGTTGTTGCACTTTGTAGAATTGTTAGTGCAAAAGGACTAACAACAGCGTAGTTACCTGCGCCTCTACGTGTACGCTGTGCAATCAAGTTAGCAACACGGTTGATTTGAACAGCTAATGCAGCATGCTCGTCACCAACAAATGTAGCTGTACCTGATACAGCAGCTTGGTCATATGTTTCAGCGGCATTACCAGCTAGGCTGTTAAGGCTTGCTAAAACTTCTTGATCAATCTCAGCGGTAATTTCTTGTGCTAAAGCAGCCATAATTTCTGCTTCAACGTCAATACCGTGCATTGATTGTGCATCCTGTGCAGCTTCAAAAGTCCATCTAGCTGATAGCTTTCTTGACTTTGCTTCTACAGTTTGCTTTAAGATTTGAATGCTTAACTTACGTCCAGCTTGGCCTTCTAAAGCTGCTGTTTGAGCTGCTTTATCGTCCGCTGCGCCTGAATAGCCTTCAGCAATCTTAAATGGGCTTAATGCCTCTTCACCAGCTGTTGTGTCTGTTCCGTTTGTGCTATCAAAAGCATCTGCGTAACGTACACGTAACGTGTGAATCTGACCGACTGGGCCAGTCATTGGTTGTACACCAACTAATTCGTTGGCAATAACAGTTGGCATAACACGTCTGATAACAGGTAGGATAACACGGTTAAGTGTTGCTACGTTACCAGCTGAAGTTGCACCTGCTGTTGCACTCTCAGACAAATATCTGCGAGTGTTTTCTAGTGTGGCAGCCATCACACTTTTCTTGTTACCGTCTAGGCCTTCAAGAAGAGCGTCTTTGGTTTCTGTCCAGCGACTTTCTAATAGTTCTGACATCATTTTCTCCTTAATTTAATCCAGCTAGACGGCGTATATCTAATACATTTGATTCGTCTGCTTTGACATGTGTCGTTGTTTTTTCTCTGTTGCCTGTTATTTCTTTCGCCTCTGATAATACTTTTGCCTTACGCTTTGCTGGAGTATGGCCATCTATTACAGACGGTAGGTACTTATCAAAAGATCTTTGTAATCTATCAGTTTGTACACTTTCCAGTAAGTCAGTCATAATGTCGCGTTGATCATTGCCTAATGGTGCAATCAATTCGTTTATGGTTCTTTCGCGTCTTGCTGCTTCAACTATTTGCTTGTTCTCAGTTGCCTGAGCTTCTGCTAAGTTTTTAGCTTTTGCAGCAAATGCTTTTGCTTCTGCTAGTTGTTTGTTTTTCAACTCAACAACTTTCAATAGCTGGGCACTTTCGCTTTTTTCATTTAGGTAGCTACCTGAATATTCATTACTGAATGCTTCAAATATTTTGCGACCAAAATCGTTTCTTCGTGCTTCTTCAATATCTTCTTTAAGTTGTGTAATTTCCCCTTTAAGGACCTTATCAACAGTTTCAGATACAGCGGTTGCACTTCTTTCAACAAAGTTAGTTTTAACTTTCTTGAAGTGTTCTTTAGCTTCACGTACTAAACGTACTTTCGTTTCTGCTAAATCTTTTTTGTCTTCGTAGAACTCTGCAATTTCTTTAGAAAGAGCTTCTATTACAAATTCCTCAAGCTGTGCATACTTAGATGCCATTGCCTTCTTGTCTTCGTGTAATTCACCAACTTCTTTACCAAGAGTTTCCATTACAAATTTTTGCATTAGGTCTGCGTTTTCACGCATTGCTATTGCATATTTTGCTTTTGCCTCAGCAAGTTGTTTACGATCATCTGAAAATTCAGCAATTTCTTCTGCTAATTTTTCTGACAACATACTATCAATAGCTTCCACCATCGTAGATTTGTCATGCTCGTATTTCTTTGCGAATTCTTCACGAAGTTCAGCGGTAGCAAGTTGGCGATTCTCAGTGATCTTCGCGTCCCATGCTTCTTGTATTTCTGCTTGTACTTCTTCTGAAAGTGCGCTGCTCTCGAAGAGTGATTTTAATGCTTCCAACATATTATTCTCCTCAGTTATCGGAGCCCGCTTATTATTCCTAATAAGCTCTCTTTTAAATATTTTTGTGCCTTGGTGTCTTCTTTAGTTGCCTGTGCTAGTTCAAATGCCTGGTACCCTCCGCGGGTGTTCATCAAGTGTTCGTAAATTGGCGTTGGGTACGCACCTGGTGCACTTGGTTGTGCAACAACGTCCACTGTAATAATTTCGAAGTCGCTAACGTTTCCGCTACCGTCTTCACTTACGTTACCAGAGCCCCTAGATGAAACACCTAGCTTGACGCCGCTTTCCAGCATTGTCTGCACTAGTTGTCCCATTGGGGTTGGTAATACTTTTAATTTACCGTAACCGTTAGGTCCGTCCATCCACGTTTCAGTAATCATGTGTGATACACGGTCTAGGTTAATGTTAAGGCCTTCTGGATGATCAACTTCTCCAAGAACACTATATCCTCCCTGGATTTGGTCATTAAGAGTTTTGACAGCCCTGCCAATTTCGTTTACAGGATAAACACGTTGGTTAGCATTACGCACACCGCCTTGTATACAAATACCTTTTAGGTATAAGTCTTTTCCTCCTCTGGAATTTTCAGCAGACTCAACGACCATATTCGCTTGGTCAAATGTCAGATGCTCTCTTAGAAAGTTTTGCATTCAGTTTCCCTTATTTGCCGACTACAGATTTCTTGTTGTCAGCTGCTTCTGGCTTCCCTTTTTTCTCTGCACCGTGTCCTGGCTCTGATTTGCCAGCTTTAGACGCTTTACCGCCTGGTACATTGATGTTTCCGCCATCTTGGTCTTTAGCGTTTAAATCGCCTAAACCAGCATGGTCGCCACTACCTGCTTCTCCACCTTTTAAGATGTTAGCTGATGTGCCACCCATGTTATTTGCACTTGCTACTGGTGACTTACCGCTGTCTCCATTATCGCCTGTGCTTTTTTTCTCTGCGCCGTGTCCGCCTGCTACTTTATCGACGTACTCACGCATTTGTTCTCTGTCTGACTTTGCTGACTCTTCAACTTCTTCGTCTGAAGCTTCGTCAACTTCTTCGTCTGAAGCTTCGTCAACTTCCTCGTCGGAGGCTTCGTCAACTTCTTCATCAGTTGCTTCAAATGCAAATGCTTCTTCTTCAGGTTCATCATCACCTTCTTCATCGCCTTCGCCTTCTTCGTCACCCATCATTTTTTCAAATTCTGATTTTAGGTCGTCTAATGCGTCTTCAAGGTCTACAACACGATCTTCAATGTCGCCTTCTTCTTCGCCTTCTTCACCTTCGTCATCACCTGCTTCGATGTCACCCATCATATCGTCAGTTGGATCGCCGCCCATGTCCATTGGGTCTGCTTCAACTTCAAATTCGTCTAGGTCAAAATTTTCGTTTGTTTCTTCATCAGTTGCTTCATCAACTTCTTCATCTGAAGCTTCATCAACTTCTTCATCAGTTGCTTCGTCAACTTCTTCATCAGTAGTTTCTTCTACTTCTGTATCGTCTTCTTCGATTTCAATATCTGATTCAATTAGACTTGCATAGATGTCTCTTGACTTCTCTACAACTATATCGTGGAATAGTTCTTCTGCGCCGGCCTTGTCTTCATTAACAAGACGTTCGAGCATTTCTTCGAACTTATTTTTATCTGCCATTTCTTTTCTCCTATAAAAGTATTTACCTATGGTAAGGCTGTCATTTGTATTTACTATTTATGCAAGAATGTGTGGGCAAACAGGCTCAAAACGAGCCATTTTGTTTATATCTGGGGAAAACTGAAGATTTTTTGGAAATCTCCAAGCTCTATTGTGTTAAAGTTCTCAAAAGTATTTAGTTCATCTGGCTTATAATTATCAGATGCTATAACTCGATGGAAGTTAATTTTCTTGTTATCTCTTATAACAGTTTTAGTTTGTCGTAGCCAATTACCGTAGAAAGTAGCACCTTCGTTAGGCCTTTTGTAGTTTTTTGTGCCAGCATATATGTTATTTAATTTACTATTGTTCTCAAGACCTGCAAAGTCAAATCCTAATATATAAATATCATCATATCCGTGTTCTGCTGCTAACCACAACGCTGTTGGACCGCTACTCCAACCTTTACTAGGCTGAAAATAATTTACATTCTTTATTGATGTAAATGCATTATTATGATTAGTCCATACTTTATTATTATTTTGATAACCGCTTTTACTAAGCTCTAGTATCATTTTTACATCTACTGCTATTAAGTAGTCTGGAGAAAACGTCCTGTATAAAGCATTACAACCGTAGACAGTACCTAATTCTAATAATGATTCTGGCTCTATAACAGATCTGCTAGTGCCGTTACCTAATACAAAAGCAACGCTGTTATCTTTATTAGATACAGAGTTTGATATATGTTCTTTTTGTTTTTGTAATTGCTTTTGAAGTCTTCGTTGGTTGCGTATAACAAGCCATTCTTGTTTGGTGTATAGAGATTTATCTATTTTTGCCATTAAATAGCACCGCCGGCCTCCGCTTGTGCTGCTATTCCGTACATCTGTCTAACAAAATCTAATTCATTTGTTATTTCTTCTTGATGTAATTCAGATGCTTTACGAATTCTATTGATTTGGCCTAGTGTTAGTCTAGTCTTTCTAGTGTCAGTTGCTTTAACTGGGGACTCATCGTGTTGAGGCTCGTAACCTTTATTGTTTACAGGCTCAATTGTTTCTGGGTCAAAGTAAAATAGTTCTCTAAGTATCATATTGTATTTATACCGTTTGGTCCGTTGTTGCTGCTCCGCCACCAAGTTCGGCTCCTGTTGTTGTTTCTGGCGGTGTTGCTTCTCCGCCATCTTCTGTCGGTACAGAAGTATCTTCATCTTCTATTCCGCCTAGGTCTGCATCCATACCTGCTCCTGATATGCCACCACCGCGCATTTCGCCTGCGGCATCTGTTGCTGGAGTTTCAAGATTTTCATCATTTTCTTCTCTCCACATACGTTCATTCTCTGCAATTTCTTCATCTGTCATGCCTAAGAAGCGTTTTAGAGCAAATCTATTACTAATATAAGGTATTGCACTCATTTGTGTGTAAGTTGGTACACGAGCATTGTCTACTTCTGACTGTCTGTACGATGCAAAGTTCTGTGGAGGCTGGAAAACTAGGTCAAACATTGAAGTATCAACGTTTACACCTTTTTCTAACAAATATTTCTTAAATTCTTGGTCAAATTCTTCAACAAGCATGCCTTGTAAGCGTTCACAGTAAGTATTGAACCTTAATTCTTGTATATATGCTGTTCCGACTCTACCATCATTGTACTGACTACTTGCATCTTCAGCCCCTGTAGGCAAGTATGAGCTAGGAATTCGTAAACCGCGTACGAGCTTATTAGTAAAATATCTAAGGTCATCAATTTCTCCTAAATTTGTACCACCTGGTAACGTTTCTACTTTAGAACCACGTCCTTCTGCTGTTTGCGGAAAGAAATAGTCTTCATTAATACTTAACGGGTTGTAACTACTGTCTATAACATTGGTACCCCCGCCTGATTGGCTTGGAATACGTCTTTGGTGTATCTCTGTTTTAACACGTTCTACGAATTGCATAGCAAGGTGACTTGGCATGTTACCAACATCAACATAAAAAACACGTCTTTCAGGAGCACGTTGTACTCTGTATATAATGATTGCGTCTTCTAATAGTTCTTTTTGCTTGTATACTTTAAAAATTGTTTCTAATAACGAATTACCAAATGGATAGTTGTTGTCTAAGCCTTCACTCATACTAAGGTGTACAATATGATCAGCATCAACTGCTATTTCTGACTCTTCTCTACTCCAACGTGTGCCTGCTTGGCTACCTTGCTGACTTCCTATAAAGCCTTTACCAGCACTTGCACTTTGATAACTGCCTGCGCCACCATTATTTGTTTGACCATTTGTCTGATGCGGAGTAGTTGCTACCATTTCACCAAAGTTTAAATTAAAATCTTTGATGATATATTGCTCAGGAGTCTTGCCTTCTGATTCGTTAACAATAATCTTTGTTAGATTTGCTGCATCTACATGATATAACTTTTTAGTTTCTGGATCTCTAACAAAAATTTGATCTCCGTACTTAAATGCATTACGTATTAGTCTAAACATACGTGTTTCGAACTTGTTAAGTTTACACCATTGCTGTAGATACTTTGCTAAAATAGTTGTTTCGGAGTTTGTTGCTTTTTGTTTGAACTCTAATGTAAAGTTAGTGCCATTTTGTTCATTCTTTTGTGTACAAAACTCAGCAAGGATATCTAGTGCCGCATTAACTTCGGAATCACTGTCCATTGTATTGTATTGACCATAACGTTCAACACGATTCGGACTACCAACATACACATCTGGTAAGTGTGAGTTATAATTTTTTGTTGCAGGGCCTGGTTGCATACCACCATTATAGCCGCTAAAAGGACTATAACTTCCTTCTGCGTTAGTACCCGTTGGCACTGGTGTAAAATATTTTTTCCAGCTCATTTTTTCCCTTTAGTCCGTGTTAGTCGCGGTTGCTTTAGTATATTTAACAACATCAATCAATTGTAGTTTCATAGCTTCCATGTTTTTATTTATTGAATTTATTAGTTCTGTACTAGGACCTGATCCGCCCATCTTTTTAAGTAAATCAGCTGATGCTACGCCTGTGCCGCCAAATAATCCTTTATTATCTTCTGCCAAAGCCTTATTCATGTCTTCTAAGGACCTTGCTATTTCTTGCATATTACTATTATACTTGGAAAGCTCTGATATGTCAAGTCCTTTTTGTATTGCATTTACATTTTCACTAAATCTTTCTAATTTGTCAATTCTTTCAAACGCACTAGCAACTCTTTCCATTCCTCCGCCAATTCCGGACATTCTTTCTAATAATTTTACAGTATCTGGTGTTACGCCAAGTGTTTCTGCTACATCTTTGTCTGTTGCTGACGGTGTGTCAGTACTAACAGTGCCATCATCCTTCATTATCGCTCTACCTATAGAGCTCCCGCCAAAATATCCTAGTGTACCGCCAATTAGTCCGCCTATTGCTGTACCAACTAAAGGAATAAATGAGCCAGCTATGGCTCCTGCGGCTGCACCTGCCATTCCGCCGCCAATTGCGCCATATTCTTCCTTTTTTTGACCTTGTGTTAAGTCAGTGTTCATTGCTGTTGAGCCAATTTCGTATGCTCCAAACAATAGTGCTAGAGGCCCTAGTCTTTTCAAAGCCGTTTTGGTTAAGTTCATTTTACCTTTAGGGTCTGCTCCGCCTGGTACAACTGGCGCTCCCGTAGGTGATGTTTTTGGCATTGCTAATGCAGCTAACGATGCAATACCTGCGGTCATTGCAGCCACAACCGCTTTTGCTGCAAATAATCCAGTAATTCCTGCTATCAATGCCGTTCTAACATCAATATTCTCAAACAATGCTGCAAGTCCAGTTTTAAATCCTGCTACTAGAGCTTCTCCTACTGGTTCCATAATTGTTTTGAGAAGACCTTTTTTGTCTTTGCCGTCACCAAACATTGCTTCTTTCAATGCTTTCTTGGGATCTTTTCCAAATGCTTCGAAAAAGTCTTTAAGTGCAGGATTAACATCTTCTTTTATAAACTTGCTGAAGCCTGCAAGAGCATTTTGAAAAGTAGTTGCTTCGCCTTTTTCACCAACAAATCCTGTAAACCATTCAGTCACTGGCCCAAACACTTCAACAGCTGCGCCTACGAGTGGATTAATTAAATTTGTAACAATTGCTAGTTTTGCTTCTTTAACTGTTTCTAAAAATTGTGCCATTGCACCTAGTTCACCGTCTTTCGGCGGCTCTGGTAAAATTTGTTTGTAGTTTTTAGCAATTTCCTTTTTAGCTGCTTCAATATCTTCCCCGCCAGATTTAATATACGGTAGAATTCTATCCATAGTTGTGTTGGCCAAGGCGTTTATTTCACCAGCAACACCGTCTGCTGATACAGCACCAACTCTAATAATAGAGTCAAGATTTTTTGATGAGGTTATCAAAGACGCTGTATAGTCGACAACTCTTTTTTCTTGTCCTTTCTGGAATGTGTCATGATCCATACCTGATTTAATAGCGTCATTGAGTAATTTTTTTATAAGAGCTGCACTTTCTGGCATTGTTGCTGTAAATAATTGCAATTCTCTTGTTATTGGTGGCATTCCTAAAAATGATGCTTTTAGTGCATTAACAGCAACTTCACCGCCTGTAGCTTGTGCTTCTGCCATTGCTAAAAGCATATTCTTTTTCTCATCGCCTTCAAGTTTTCCTAGTTCCCTTTGGAATGCTAAGTCCATTGAAGCTTGTGCAAGTTTATCTTGTTGTGCTTTTACATCTTCGCCTGTTAATTTTGCAAGTTGTAGCATATTCTTTGTTAAACCAGCGGCAGCTTCTGCTTGTTGTTGTTTATCTCGTGCTTCCATCTTGCTTCCTGTTCTGTTTAGGTAAGCATTCATAGCCATTGATTCGTTTATTTCTTCAAACGATAAACCCATCATCTGTAACTCTGTTCGTAGATCTTTGCCTAGAGCATCTGTCATGCCGGCAACTTGTTTAGCACCAATACTAACTGTTCCGCCAAACGCTGCTAACATAGTAGAACTTTGAGATACAAATGAACTAAATTCTTCAATGTTTAATCTTGATTCAGCTGCTGTTGTTCTTAACTTTTCTAAATCGTAGCCGAGGTCGCCGCCTGATTTGGCCATTGATTGGAATGAAACATAACTCCTATCCATAATTCCTGTAAGCATAGACAACGTACCACCAAATACAGGTATGTGTTGTACAAAACTCGATAGGCTATCGCCGCCAGTTATTAGTTCTTCAGCAAGCCCTTTTAGTCCTCCAATAGCAGCTCCAATTCCTGATGCCGCTAATTTTAATAAGCCGCTGCCCATTAAATTTAAATATTTGGTGTTTGACTGTACAGCCTTAGTGTTATCATTAACAGCGTCTCTATGTTTAGTTGAAACTTTAACACCTGACTGTTGAGCTTTGTTATATGCTTGTTGTGTTTTAGCTGCTTGTGACTTAGGATCGGCTCCTGAAGTCTTAGCCATTTTTTCCATAGCAGTAACTAGTCTAACAAGTGTAACTTCACTTGCTATGCCGTTTTCGCCACCTATATTTTCAATTTTAATTTCGTCAGCCATTTATAGTCAAATCCAGTTATGTACGTATATAAATAATAATGGTATATACATTTACAATAGTATTTAGCCAGGAGAAAATATGGAAAACAAAAACACCAATCCGTTACAGAAATATTTTAGACAACCTAAGATATATTTGTCGTTACCAAGTAGCGGAAAATATTACCCTGCCGGAAGTTTAGAAATATCAGAAAACGGAGAGTATCCGGTATTTCCTATGACGGCTAGGGACGAAATAATGATCAAAACACCAGACGCTTTATTAAATGGGCAAGCAACAGCTAGTGTTATTTCCAGCTGTATACCGGCAATTAAAGATCCATTTAGTATGCCTTCTATGGATCTTGATGCATGTTTGATTGCTATTCGTATAGCAACATACGGCGAAATGATGGAAGTTAGTATTAAAGTACCAGTTACTGGTGAAGATAAAGACTTTGACTTAGACTTAAGAATAATGTTAGATCAGTTTTCAAATGTAGAGTACGACAATGCTATTCAGTTAGATGACATGGTTGTAAATTTAAGACCGTTATCCTACAGAGAGTTTACTGAAACAAGTAAAAAGACATTTGACGAACAAAGAATATTTAACGTAATTAATGATGCTGACATGGACGAAGGCGATAAATTACAAACGTTCACTAATAGTTTTAAAAAACTAACAGATCTTACAATACTAACCCTTGAAAAGTCAATTCAATCAATTGAGGTTGGTGATCAAGTTGTTACTGACCAAGCTCATATTAAAGAGTTTATTGCAAATACAGACAAGGGACTTTTTGAAAGCGTTACTAATCATATTGAAGAACAAAGATCTAAGTTTCAAGTAAAGCCGTTAATAGTAGATGCTACTCCGGAAGAAATAGAAGCAGGTGTGCCAGAAACTTATGAAGTTCCTGTAACATTTGATCAATCAAGTTTTTTCGAATAAGGATCTTAGCACTACCAGTAAACCAAATCCTTAACGAAGTTAAGGTCCTAGATGACGAAGTTAAGCAAATGCGTTACAATCTTTTTAAACTTGCATGGCACATGCGTGGATCGTTATCTGTGGATGAGGCGTTTGAACTTCCGCCTGAAGATAGAGATATTATTGCCGATATTATCAAAGAAAATCTAGAAACAACTAAAAAGTCCGGCTTACCTTACTTTTAAACAGTAGGGTTCTTAGCTGGACTAACTTTAATACTTTTTTCAATCTGTTGAATTAATCTTCTTTTCTCTTTTGCATTGAGTTGAAGTGCAGCATCCTTAGTCTTTACATAACCACTAGATCCAACTGGAACTTTTTTAGCAACAGCTTTCTTAGGAGCAGGTGCAGGACTAGCAACTGGTCCTTTTACGCCTTGCTGTGTATTCATTGCTTCTTTTGCGGCTTGCATAAATGCTGTGTCCATAACTTGCTTAGTTAGTGGACCTTTAGGAACAGCACCAATTTTCTTAACACGCTTAGATTTTAAAAACGCAACTAAAGATGCTCCTGTTGCATTTTTTATATCTAGTCCTTGTGTTCCAAGGTACTGTCTAAATTGATTGTATAAGGTATTCGCTGTAGCACTAAGATCTGCTTTGCCTGCTAAGTTGCCTGCTTTGCCCTTCATGCCAATTGCTCCAAGTGCTTTAGCACCTACGGCCTGTCCAGCTCTTTTTAACATTCCTACAGGGGCTTCGGTTGCTAAACTTTCCTCCATACCTACATAACGCCAGTTCCAAGCACCAGCACCTAAGTAACCATTTTGTACATAGCCTGCCATGTGCATAGCATCATCAGTGTCTATGCCTTTTTCTTTTGCCCAATGGTGTATGTAATATGAACGTTGGCTATCAGCAACTCCTGCAAATCTTTTTACTACATCAGGATCAGCTTTTGCTTCTATTAGAATATCATTTATTTTCATCTTGAATATACCTTATAAGTTTACTAATACTATTTATGTTTTTGTTAAGAGCTAAAGCTCTTAATGTTTTCGCTAACGCTCAAACTAACTTTTTTGTTTGATAGAAGTGATTATAATATGAACAAATGCATTATTACGAATGTAATAATGTTTAAGTTTCATGTAGATTGTTTCAGTCAGACGGAACCTGTTACGGTCCCATCTAATCTCAAAATACGCTTCATGTGAGTCGCACCAGCCGAGACATTGGAAGTAGGTAATTGTTTATACACAAAGTACAATGGGCTCTGACCTTTCCCAACCTACGTCGACATCGCTTGCGCTACCTCTCGCTTCGTTCCTATTGCTAAAGAGTTTTTATGTACTGTGTTTGTGTTTTTCGACTGCCAACATGCAATCTATATCAACTAGTGAGCCCAATTTGTTTGATGGCTTCCACACTCTGGTGTGTCAATCAATATGTACGTGTGCTTCTATACGAGAGCTTTTTCCACAGCGGTATTTCTAGTCTGGCCCGCCAACCTTATGTGTTGGTTTGTTTTGCCTTGATGTGGTGTTCTAGTAATGCCTGTTTGAGTTTATCTGATCCGCCTACTCTAACATTAATGATTCCATTATAGTAATCATCTGTTTCAAGTACTCGCCTGTCAAACTGCTCTCTTGCCTCTATGTAGGACATTTCGCCCCTACCTTTACATAGGTATAGTATTTCTCTTGTGAAGTGCTTTTCGCCTAGTGTTGCAACATCTGCATTAAGTCTGTCTGAACTACCATAGTAAGTTTTCCAGTCTGACTCTTTGTATCCTCTGCGTTTGTTTTTTCTGCCTTTGAGTGGTGGCTTTGTGGTCTTAAATTTTGCTAGTTTTTTGCCTACGTATTTTTGACCAGTCTTTTTGTTCGTTATTAAATAAACGAAGCCTTCGTACTCGTCTGGTATTTCTTTAAGTTTTTTGCCTTTGTACGTCCACTCCATGCAAGTAATTATTTCCTTCTTGCACGGTGTTAGACTAGTTCTGACTTTTGCCTTTATGTTTAGTGTGTATTTCGTCCATACGTTCTTTTGCTAACATACGTAACTGTCTTAATGCACGTCTTGCACTTCCGTGTGTTCTCACAGAATTACGTGCTTCGAACTTTTCATTTTCTTCAAAGTACGTAAGATATGCTTTAATAAGTTTATCGTGTGTATCGTCCATTATTCTATCACTTGAACATCGTTTTCATAACTTGTAAATCCGTTCTCTTTTATAACTTTAAGAACATTGTTAACTCTACCAATTAATTCATCTTTATGTGATATTAAGTAGATATTTTTATCACGTTCTCTAGCCATCTTTTTAAGTACACTTAACGAGTTTTCAACTCCGTTAGCATCCATACCACTGTCAATAAGTTCGTCAATGAATAGTAAGTTAATATTTTGATACAAACTTTCCCATACATCTCTGAACGCAAAACTCATACCAAGTATAAGTCTGTTACGTTCGCCTCTTGACAAGTTATCAAAGTCTAAGTCTTGACCAAGTTGTGTAATTTCTACACTAAGATCATTTTGGAATGTAACACTGTGCGGTAGTCCTAATCTATCAAGATAGTTAGTAAGTCTATTGTTTAAATATGCTAAATTTTGATCAATAATCTTTTTACGTATAAAGCTATCTTTATTAGTAAGTAGTTTCAATAAAAATTCTTGATGTTCTTTGAGCGAAGTTAACGTATTAATTTCTTCCCAATCAATCTCTTGTTTTGCACTATTTTCAAGATCGTCAATTTGTTCTTGATATGGATCAGCTTCGTCTTTTTTGTTGCTCCATGCCTGTGTTAAGTTGCTAACATTACTCTTATGAGCATACGCTTCTTTAGAAGTTTCATAAAAAGTATTTGGACGACCGTTAATATCACCAATGCTTGAAAGTTCAGTAATTACAACATTTAACTTATCAGATACTTCAGTAAGATATGCATCAGCGTCAGTTAGTTCTTTAGATTTGTTATCTAATATTTCTGCTTTTTTATCAGCATGTAATGATTGTCCGCATGTATGACAAGCAGCATTATCTAGTTGTAAGATATCTTTTTCAACTTTAGACACAGACTTAGTAGCACGTAACTGTGCAGTCTCTAGTGTGCTTTTCTCTTTATTAAGAGCCAAAATAGAATTGTTTAGTTCAGACCAATTTGTTAATTTTTCATGTGATTCTAGTTCTAATTCAATGTCCAAATGTTCTAATTCGTCAATTGCTTCACGTAACTTTATTGTGTCTGTAGTACGTTTAGATAGCCATGCTTTCTGTTTACTTTTAAGACCGTTAATTGTTTCGTCAATTTTTTCGTTTGCTGTTTGTAATGCATTAATACGCATTGTCTCTTGACTTAGATTGTCTTTAGTATCTCTAATATCTTCTTTAAGTACATCTGCCTTTTCGGATAATATTGTAATACCTAAAAGTTGTTCAATAATAGCTCTTTGATCGTTAGTACGCATACTTAGGAATGGCTCTGTGTATGTGTTTAATGCAACAATGTGCTTAAACATATCATGGCTCATACCTAGCAAATGGTCTATTGATTCTTGAGTCTTACGACTATCGCCTTGCGATTCATCTATGTCAACTTGTTCTTCATTGTTGATGTAGAACTTTAATAAATTTGGGGATCTACCACGTTCAATGCGATATTGAAGACTGTCCTTCTCAAAAGAAAGAGTAACTAACATACCTTTAGAATTAGTTTTGTTAATTAAGTTATTTTTTCTAATATTAGTTAATGCATTTCCGTAGAGTGCATAACTTAGTGCATTGATGATTGTAGTTTTACCAGTACCGTTTCGCGAGCCAGAATCGTCACCTCCTTGATCTAAGTTTTCGCCGAGTACTAATGTAAGTTGTTGTTTGTCGAAATCTACCGCTTGGGTTTGATTCCCAACACTCATAAAATTTCTTACTGTTAGGTCTTTAATTTTAATCATGTGCCAATCCGTTATAAATCTCCAAAAGTTTTACCTTATCAAAAGAGTCTGTATCTAGTTCTGCTATTTCACCTGCAACAATTTGGTCAACACTAACAAATTTGCTAATGTCTAAGTCTGTTGATATTTCCTCAATTTGTGATTGGGGAATAAGTGTAATTTCTCTACATTTATAATCTCTTATAAATGTTTCTTTAATAAAACTTGCTTCTTCATAACTAATGTCAATGTCAAGTTCTACACGCAGATACATTCTACTCTTAATAAGAGTGCTCTGTTCATCAATTAGTTTTGAAAGTTTTACAGTCCGATACTTTGGACAATCTTCCCAATTGATGTATTCTGGTTCTAAATCGTTTTCACGATCTAATATCATCATACCTCTATCGTCATCCCACGCATCTGCATAGTTGTGTGGAAACGCATTACCAATATAATGTATTTTACCCTGTGTTTGTCTTTTGTGAAAGTGTCCACTAAACACATAATCCTGATTTGCAAAATGTTGTTTGTTAAGATCGCCTCCGTGATCGGGCATCTTAACCATTGCGTTCATATAAAAACTAGGAAGTTCAAAGTGACCAAACATATACTTTGCTTTACACTTTTGTATTTTCTTCCATTCATCGCCTACTAACCAAGGAACAAGTGCAACATCTTCTTCAACCATCATTTCGTCAACAAACGTAATTCCGGGAATGTGTTTTGCAAATGCTGTTGAATTTACATCTCTTTTGTCTTTGTAGTATAAATCATGATTACCATCAAAGAAATAAAACTTTTCAAATGCATTACCTAATTTTTCCATGGATCTAATAGTTGCATCCATAGTTGTAAGGTTAAGGCTATTTCTGTTGTGATGCCAGTCTCCGCAGAAGATACCAGTTTCACAACCGGCAGCTTGTGCTTGTTCTATATACCAATCAATAAATTCTTCACAGTCGTCATTATGAACACGCGAATTGCTTTTTAAACCGAAGTGAATATCGGTAAAGACAGCGGCTTTCTTAAACAAAGTCAGTCCTCCATTAGGCTCTTATATTAATATTATAGCGAAACAATTAGCTGTTGTCAACCGGTTTTTTATCTTTAAAGATTGTAATAGGTGCTTGTTCGTTACGTTTCACAGCTGCTTCCCATTCACCTTGTGCTTGTCTTGTGTAAGAAGGATTAAGATCGTTCATTTCTAAAATGTCGTCTCTAATGTTTTGATTACGTTTTTCTATATTAATAACACGTACGAAACTGTTAGTAACGGCTGCTGTATAGTATGCAAACGGATTGTTTGACTTTGATTCGTCAAATTGTAAACCAATCTGCGCTAATTGCAGTATTGCTTGACCCTTCATTTCGTCATTGTATGTGTAACCACGTACATTGCCTCGAGTAGCATAACGGTCCACTAACTTTAACCACATAGTAGCAAGTGTATTTGTTGCCTTACCATGTGTTTTGTCAAAGTGCCCGTTGTCCATACCCCCAACCCAATGACTTTTACCAACTAAAATTAGCTCACCTTCGTCATTAAATTTATAATGGTGAAATGGTGGAAAATTAAGTTTAGTCTTTGTGTCTGCAATAGTTTTAGGATTTTTCTTACGTCCAGGCTCTTCTGGAATATGATCAAATGACATAACACGGAAGATTAGTTCTTCTTTTGTTATCTTTTTCCAATCTGTTTCACATTCAGCTTGCTTGACCTTTTCACCGGCCATTTTTCGTCTTTCGTATTCAGCAGAGCTGAGTCTCTTAGCCTTCGCTCTTTTTGCTTCTGCAATAGTTAGCCTATTAATTTTAGCTACATCTAACAGTATCAAATCGTACTGATGATATGAAGATTCCACATAACTATTAAAAGTGTTCTTAGATTTATGGATTTCTGACAATATATCCTTATTATTAAGGTAATTACGTTTTCTCAATGGTATTCTCCAAGTTAATTAACACTATTATAAACTACATACTTAATTATGTCAACTAAATAATACATATAGGAGATATGAAATGGCAACAGATCCGTTTGGCGCAGTAGGAAAAGCTGTAAAGACACAAGCAAACAAAGCACAAGCATCACTAATCGCAGGTGCTCAAGCATCAGTTGAAAAATTTGTTGGTGATACTTTAAACACTGGTGTAGGCTTTATAGATAGTACAATTAAAAATGTAACTAGTGAAATATTTGGAGCCTTAGGGTTTGCAAAGTTAGCTAGAAGTATTAATCTACCAAGTGCAGAAACTGGCAAAGTAGATTCCAAAGTTGGCGCCGGGTTTGCACAATCTGCAAAAGATGCTGATTGGCGTGTAAAACTTAGTCTGCCTGCAAGTCCAACACTAGATAATTCTAAACTGTTATCCCCGCTAATAAAAACTAATGGCTTCTGTTTTCCAATTACTCCTACAATAATTGTAAGTCATAGTGCAAATTATAATACGTTGCAACCTGTGCATACTAATTACCCATTTCAAATTTACGAAAACAGTCAAGCAGATGACATTGTAATTACTGGTGAGTTTCCTGTAGAAAGCCCAGACGATGCAAAATATTGGATTGGTGCTATACATTACTTGCGTACTGTAACAAAAATGTTTTATGGAGAAACATCAGCAAATGCTGGATCACCGCCTCCCATGGTAAGATTAAATGGATATGGAGATTATATCTTTAATAATGTTCCTGTAGTTATAGCAAACTTTACAGTAGACCTTCCAGCAGATGTTGATTATATTGCTACAGCACTAGAAGGCGCTGATATTGAAGGAGCAACTTCATGGGTGCCTACAAACAGTCAAATATCTGTAACACTCAAACCTACTTTTTCAAGAAGAAGAACTAGTGAATTTAATTTACAAAAGTTTGTTAATGGTGATTACATTAGCGGCTCAGAGGGCTTTATTTAATGGCAAATTATACATCATCAAGTCCGTGGAAGCAAACACCATACACTAGAAACGGCGCACTAGATATACTTAGAATAAGACCTGTGCCTAAATCATCAGACGATTCGAGTTACACTATTGAAACACAATATACTCATAGACCAGACTTATTAGCATATGACCTTTATGGAACACCAAAACTATGGTGGGTGTTTGCACAGAGAAATATGGATATAATTAAAGATCCGGTATTTGATATGGTTGCCGGAACAACTATATTTTTACCTAATCCGGCCAAACTTAAAAGAAAATTGGGAATATAAATGAGCATTAATCCAAAAGCTATTATTGAAAACAAAGCAAAAACTCTTACTAGCAACTTAGGATTAGATAATTTTGATGCTTCGGCACAGTTTGGCGATATAAAAAACATAGCAACAAATGTATATGATGCATCGGGTGCATTAAGTGTTCTTGAAAATCCTTTTTCTAAAACTGATATTCAAGGTCTAGGACAAAAAGTTGCATCTTTAGGTAGAAGTATACCACAGTTAGTAAATGTAGATCCGTCTTTAAGTTCAATATATCCACCAAGTCTAAATGCCTTTGCAAATGGCTTCGGCGCAAGTTTACAAAGCAAAGCAGATAGTCTTATACAACAAGTAATTCCTTTAGCTAACAGCGTTATGACTGATGTCGATCTTAACGCAGCTGTAAGTGATAAACTTGATAGCCTTGTTGACGCTGAATTTCAATCCGTACTTACAGATATAGAAAAGATATTAGATGGTCACCCTGGTTCGCAAAAAGGATCAAACAGCGAACCCGAAAAGGAACCTAAAGGTCCGGGAATAACAATTAAAAATCCACTTAGATTATTTAATAGTGTTAACGCCATTTTTTCTTTAGGAGTGTTAACGGCAGATAGTGCAAATAATCCTGTTGACACATATCTTAAAAACGGCGCAGACTTTACTATATTAAACAGTGGCGGCGGCGGCATCGACGACAAGCGTATACAAACAGCATATGATAGTGCCGGTGAAGAAAAGGGCAATTTAGAATACTTCATAGATGACTTTGATATGACTGCTATTTTAGCATCCAATAGTAGAACAGGCGCTACTCAAGCAATTAATTTTAGTTTCTCAGTAAAAGAACCTTACTCAATGGGAATATTTTTACAAGCATTGCAGGGTGCTGCTTTTGATGCAGGATTTGAAAACTATTTACAAGCACCGTATTTGTTAGAACTTGACTTTGTAGGATTTGACGACGCGGGCGGCAGGCCAGCTGCATACAGCAAAAGATCATTTCCGTTTAAACTAGTTAATATTGAATTTAGTGTAGAAAGTGGAGGAAGCACTTATCAAGTAGAATGTATACCTTGGAACGAACAATCCTTTGATGAAGAGGTACAAAGAATAACAGATCCGGTAAGTCTTACAGGTGAATCATTGCTTGATGTACTTTCAGTAGGAGAACAAGGATTATCAACTATAATTAATTCTAAGCTAGAAGAAATTGCTAAAAAAACTTGTCAACCGGCAACTAACTATTATCTTATTAGATTTCCTACAAAGCGTACACCTCCAATAACGAAGTCAATGTTAGCACCCCCGGATACTAATAAAGCAACCCAGACAGATTCAGAAGCAAGGGCATCTCGTAAAGGAAGCCAAACAGCAGACGTACCTGAAGAAGATGGATTAACATCATTCTTTAACAGTGTTGGCGTAGACGCTACTAATAGTTCATTACTTCAAACGCTCAAAGCATCCGGCATTACTGATTTAAATGCTATCGGTGCCAGTAAAATGATATCCGATTATAAAGAAGGCGGCGACAATCCTTTTGGATTAGGATTATATGCATATGATAAAGAAACAAATATTTACAAGCGTAATGGTGTAGAACTTACTATTAGCGATAAAAATAGAACATTTAAGTTTGATCAAGGAACACCGATTACTAAGATAATTGAAGAACTTGTAATTGTAAGTGAATATGGTAGAACAGCAATACAAAGAGCAGACCAAAAAGGTGAACTTAGTTGGTTTAGAATTGAGTCACAGTGTTATATTATAAGTGACCAAGCATATGAAAGTGCAAATGGTGAACCAGCAAAAATTTATGTGTATGATGTAGTTCCTTATAAAGTAGATGCAAGTAGATTTAGTGCGCCTAACCAAGCAGGGCCTGGCTTAATTGAAAAAGCAAAACATTGTGTAAAAACATACAACTATATTTACAGTGGAAAAAATGAAGATGTGTTAGGCTTTGATATTAAATTCGATGCAGCATTTTACCAAGCAATACAAATGGATATGGGCCAACTAAACGCATCAGCTGTAGTTAATGATAGAGAAAAAACTACGATTACACCACAAACTCCTGCAACAGGAAAACCAACAGACGGTAATGTTATACCAGAAGGTAAATCAAGGTCTGTTATGAAGCCTGGCAATTTTAATGGTGGTAGTTATAATAAACAGTACGGCGAAGAGCTTGCTAAGATGTTTCATAATGCGCTAATAAACAGTCCGGTAGATTTGATTACAGCAAATTTAGAGATTTGGGGAGATCCTTACTTTTTACCAGATAGCGGAATTGGAAATTATACAGCACCTCGAGGCGGCACAAAAAATATAACAGCTGGCGGCGGCGTTGATCACCAAAGGAATGAAATAGATATTATTGTAAACTTTAGAACTCCGGTTGATTATAACAGTGACGGCACAATGTTTTTCTCAGGAGCAGACACTCTTGCTGTAGACAGTTTCAGCGGAGTATATCAGGTAATAACTGTTCAATCAAAAATAAGCAACAATAAATTTACACAAACTTTAGAACTAGTAAGACGTAGAAATCAAAGTACAGTAGGCATTAATAAAGTTAAAGCACTTGTTGAAAAACCAGGTTGCGAAAGTCTTAATCCTAACGACATAGGGCCTGCTGGAGAACCTGGTTCAGATTATTCAGAAGATACTACTAATCAAGACATTGGTGTAGTGCCTCCAACAGGAACTAATGGGCCGTTGGCAACAATTAGAACATCAACAGGAAAAGCAACACAGGTTGCTGCAATGTTTGCAAAAAACTTCCAAGGTTTAATTGACGAATTAGAAACAGAATACAATTACGAAATAAAATCATTAGGCGGGTATGCGCCTAGAGCTATAGAAGGCGGATCAAGACCTAGCTATCATGCTAGTGGACTTGCAATTGATATTAACCCAGCAGAAAATCCTTTTAGAAAAATTAAGAAAACTGGAAGAGTTACAGATGATTTTACAGACATGCCGGAAGACGGAACCGGATCAGCTATGGTAGCACTAGGTGAGAAGTATGGACTAGGATGGGGCGGTAATTGGAACAGTTCAACAGATGCTATGCATTTTTGTGCAGCAAAAGCTGAACAAGGCTCGTTTGAATGGCCGGCAAACGGATTAATTCCTGGAGGAACACCATTTGTTGGACCAACAAGACCAGACGGCACTGACACAAAAGATCCTAAACAAAAAACAGCAGCACTAGATGACGGGTACAGAGTTAGTGGCACACGTTCAATGACAACAACCCAATATGCAGGATACGAAAGTGCATTTCAAAATAGTGTACGTGGTGAATCAAGTATACGACCATACTTTCCTACAGACCCAACTGACAATCTATACAATATACAACTAGGTGACAAGGTAAAAGCAATATCTGCATTTTACACAGCTCAGGGTGTAGAAACAAGTAGACCAGTAACACAATTATCGTCCGGGGTTACTTATAACGAGTTCGGAGATGAAGTAAATACAGCAACAGCACGAGACGTAACAGTAGAACCAGAAACTCAGCAATTCAATCCTGGCACAACAGCAATTTAATGGAAGTTTACATTGGCAAAAAGTAAAAGAACTAATTTAAAGAAACTTGATATTGGACCAGGACCATTTGAAGCCATCGTAGTGAGCAATTTAGATACTACTTACATGGGCACATTAAAAGTTGATATTTTAAGAAATAATTCTTCAGGCAGTTTACCTGAAAAATTAGGCACATCAATCGAAGTTAGATATCTATCACCGTTTTATGGTGTTACTAATCCCCAACACACAACAAATAATGATGGATATGCAGCAACACAAAAAAGTTATGGTATGTGGTTTGTTCCACCTGATGTAGGTGCTAGAGTATTAGTAACTTTTGCAGAAGGCGATATTGCTAACGGTTTTTGGATTGGGTGTGTGCAGGACAAGTTTATGAACTTTATGGTTCCAGATGGCCGTGCATCAACTTCACTTACAACTCCGCAAACACCTGACAATGTACAAGGACTTAAATTACCAACAGGCGAATATAACAAAAAAGTTGAAAAGGGTAATGGCAGAGATCCAACAAGATATCTTAAACCATACAACAAAGATTTTACACAAACACTAGAAGTACAAGGATTAATTAGAGACGAAAATAGAGGACTAACTTCTTCAAGTGCAAGACGAGAAGTACCGAGTACTGTATTTGGAATAAGCACACCTGGACCAGTAGATAAACGACAAGGTGCACCTAAAGGATTAAAGGGAGAAGCAGGCCTTAAACATTCTGCTTTTGTAAATCGATTAGGCGGCTCGAGTTTTGTTATGGATGACGGTGATGACAAACTATTAAGAGTTTCGCATGCATCAGCAGGTCCTCCAGCATATGCTAATATTGAAGCCGGCGAAGACTTTGGCCAAAGTACAATACCTCACAACGAACTGTTAAGATTTAGAACTAGAACAGGGCATCAAATATTAATGCATAATAGTGAAGACTTTATCTATATTGCAAACAGTAGAGGCACAGCTTGGGTAGAATTAACTAGTGACGGGAAAATAGACGTATACGGATTAGATAGTATATCTATTCATAGTGATGCAGATATTAATCTTACAGCAGATAGAGATGTAAACATCGAAGGTGGCAGAAATGTAAACATGCGAGCCAGTGGTAGATATGATAATTTTGCTTCAGGCGGTGAAGTAAAAATAGAAAGCCAAACTAATACAACTTTAAGAGCTGAAACTAATATGTTTGTAGATGTTGCTAAGGATCAAGATATTAAAATTGGCGGAATACAAAAGACATTAGTTACGGGTGATATACATCATCATACAAATGCAAATTTATACATATTAGCAGATGAAGAAGGACATATAAAAGCTGGAACAAACATGCTTATTAATTCTACAGAAACTCTTAACTTAGTAGGAAAAGCATCATACTTAACAGCAACAGCAGGAGCAATTAATATCAATGCCGCTGGCGGCAACGTTGAAATTGACGGCGACACGGATATTAATTTAAACAGCAGCGCATCTTCGGCAGGTACAGATGCTACTGATGCAACAGACGCTGTGTCTGCAATACCGTTACCTACATGGACTGTACCTAAAACAAGCCCAGGAACAATAGTTCCATCAGACGTAATTACTTTTGTAAAAAGGATGCCAAGTCACGAGCCATATGCACATCATGAAAATTTAGATCCTGTAATGCTTAAAAGTGAAAGAACAGATATTAATAATGATGTTTCATTACCTAATGCTGCATTACTTAATACTGTAGATACTTTTAGAAAGAGTTTTACAGGTGGCACAAGATCGGACTCCTCAAATGTAGCAGATACAAGCGGCACTAAAAGAGTTTATGGTGGTGTAGGAACTGCCGGTGCCGGTGGCGCCGATGATAAAGCACTAGCACAAAAATATTCTACTGTTGGAGCCGACGGAAATATATTAGACATTATTGGAGCAGCTGAAGGTGCAGGTTACAATACTCCTTATGGCGGAAGTAACATAACACCAATATCGTATTATGGAAAACAGCTTTCAGAACTAACAGTGCAAGAAGTTTTAGATTGGCAAACAGCATCAATAAATGCAGGTTCAATTAGTAGTGCTGCCGGCAAATATCAAATAATTAATAAGACTCTTAAAAGTCTTATTGACGGAGATGGAGTATTAAGCAGAACAGAGCTGTTTAGTCCTGCTAACCAAGATAAATTGTGTCGTAAGTTGCTACAGCGTAGAGGGGTTGATGCATTTAGGTCTGGTTCAAAATCTAGAAAATCATTCTGCTTATCAATGGCACAAGAGTGGGCAAGTTTACCAGTAATTGAAAAAACATATTCTAAGCCAGCAAAACGAGTTGTTAATCCTGGTGAAAGTTATTATGCTGGTGTTGCTGGAAATAAGTCAAGAATATCTCCAACACAATTACTTGCGGCTGTTAACGTTATTAAATCAGACGGTTATGCATAGAGGGTAAATATTACTATGAGTACATTAGAAAAAAACATATACAAAAGAGTAAAGGTATCGAGCTCTAAAAAACCTAAACAGCCAGCTTCAAGTTCTGCTTATAGGTCTATTAGCACAGTTAACCCTGCAAACGAAGGGTACAGACTATATGATCTTGCTGTTATTAAACAAGATATAATAAATCACTTTCATATACGTCAAGGAGAAAAGTTAGAGAATCCTGAATTTGGAACTATTATTTGGGACACATTGTTTGACCCACTGACCGAAGGACTAAAAGCTGCAATTATAGAAAATGTAGAAGATATTGTTAACTATGATCCGCGTGTTTCTGTTAATAATATCATTGTTGACACATACGAAAGCGGCATACAAATTGAATGTACTCTAATATATTTAAAATACAGTATTGCTGAAGCTATGACACTACAATTTGATAGAGACATTGGCTTACTTGCTTAAAAAATAAAATACGTACATAACTATTATGAATAAATACGTTATAAGAGGAAATTAGATGTCAGCTACGGATAGACAAAACAGATTACTAGTTGCAGAGGATTGGAAAACAATATACCAATCCTTTCGCAATGCCGATTTTCAAAGTTATGACTTTGACAATTTAAGACGAACAATGATAGAATATCTTAGGACTAACTATCCTGAGGATTTTAACGATTACATTGAATCAAGTGAATACCTTGCACTAATTGATTTAGTTGCATTCCTTGGGCAAAATTTATCCTTTAGAATTGACTTAAATGCAAGAGAAAATTTCCTCGAACTTGCAGAACGTAGAGAGTCTGTTTTAAGACTAGCAAGACTTTTAAATTACAATCCTCGTAGAAATCAATCAGCTAATGGACTTTTAAAATTCACAGCAATTAGCACAACAGAAGATTTAATAGATTCTAACGGTACTAACTTAGCAAGTCAAACAATACAATGGAACGATAGTACTAACTCAAATTGGTATGAACAGTTTATTAAAGTTATAAATTCCTCATTGCCGGTAAACGGTGTATTTGGTAAACCAAACAAAAGCGAAATAGTATCTGGCATTTCAACTGACCAGTATAGAGTAAACGGTGTTAATACTGATGTTCCTGTATTTGCATTTGAAAAACCTATTGAAGGTAAAACAACACCATTTGAAATTGTATCTACTGATATTGAAGATGGCAGTTTAATAGAGGAAGCACCAGTACCAGGAAATAATTTTGCGTTTATGTATAGAAACGATGCACAAGGACCTGGAAGTAGTAACACTGGATTCTTTGCACACTTCCGTCAGGGAAGATTAGAAAGTGGACAGTTTTCTGTAACACAACCTACACCAAATCAAACAGTTTCGATTGATACTGAAAATATTAATGACTCAGATGTTTGGTTATTTAAACTAGACGGCAACAACAATGAATCAGAGTTATGGTCAAAACTTGATGCTGTTGAAGGCAACAATGTAATCTATAATAGTATTAATAAAAAAGTAAGAAATATTTATAGTGTCTTAACAAGAGTTGACGATAGAATTAATTTAGCGTTTAGTGATGGAGTTTTTGGAAACCTTCCAAAGGGTAATTTTAAAACTTATTTTAGAACAAGTGAAAATAGAAATATGGTTATTACACCAACATCTATTAGTAATATTTCTGTTAATATACCGTACCTAAGTAAAAAGGGCAGAGTTCATACACTTACATTAACAATGGGTTTAGAAACAACTGTTGCAAATAGTGCAAGAGCTGAAACAAGTTTAAGTATTAAACAAAATGCTCCTGCAACATATTATACACAAAATAGAATGATTACAGGAGAAGACTATAATGTTGCTCCTTTAGGTATAAGCCAAGAAATAGTAAAAGTAAAAAGTGTTAACAGAACATCAAGCGGCATATCAAGATATTTCGACTTAAACGATGCAACAGGAAAATACAGTAATACTAACTTATACGGAAACGATGGAGTAATATACAAAGAGTATACTACTGAAAAAACAAGTTTTAACTTTAATACACAGACTGACATTGAAGGTATTATAATAAACAATGTTGAGCCTATTCTTGATAACAAAAAAGTAAAACATTTTTACCTAGACAAGTTTCCAAAAATTAATACAGTTGACCTAAATGTTTATTGGAACGCTGTTACTGAACAAACAAATACTTACACAGGTAAATTTCAATCATTAGATGCCGCAGGTTATCAAGTTGGTACTTTTACTACAAATAGTTTAAAGTATATTGAAGCAGGAACAGCAATTAAGTTCCAAGCACCGACTGGCTTCCATTTTATGGAAGATGGATCATTAATGGCAGGCGATGCTGATCACCTTGGAAGTGCTTTATACAAATGGACTAAGGTTATTGCTGTTGCAGGCAACGGACTAGATGTAGGCCTAGCAGAAACACAAGGGCCTATAGCACTAGCTGATAAAATTCCTACTAACTGTAGACTAATACAAATACGTCCTATGTTAGCAAATAGTCTACTTGATGATGTTAAGGTAGAAATTATTGATCAAACTTTTGCTTACAATGACTTTGGATTGCGGTATGACGATGTTAATAGAGTTTGGAGATTAGTAAAAGCAACTGACCTAGATAAAAGAAGTAACTTTAGTACAGGCTTTGCAGGAAATGTAAGTAACGGAAATCTTGATGCAAGTTGGTTATTACTTTTTGAAACTAATGGCGAAACATATAAAATTACATATAGAGGTTTGAGATATGTCTTTGAAAGTGATAGAGAAATAAAATTCTACTACGACAGTTCAGACAAAATATACGACACACAAAAAGGTAAAGTTATAAGAGATAAATTATGTGTTTTAAATATAAACACACAGCCTGATAGTGCATTACCGTTTACTAGCGGTTTTGACTTTGATATTTTAGAGTCTTATAGAGATAAAGAAGGTTACGTAGATACTAAAAAAATAGAAGTAACATTTGCAGACAAAGATGCAGATGGCGTAATTGATGATCCAGAATTATTTTTACATATTGTAGATGAAGATGTTAATCCTTTAAATAAAATTATTATACACGAAAAATATCTCACAGATGCAGGCGTTGAAGAATTTAGATATGTTGAATCAACAAATATTCAAATACTTGAATCACAAACAAATGCAGGTCCTTTAAGTTCTTATACAGACGGACAAGTATTTTACTTTAGAGATAACAATGTATTTAAAAAACTAGATTCGACAATATTAGAATTAGTAACAAATAGTGATTATAAAGCATTTGTTGGAAGAGACAAACTTAAATTCCATTATGTACATGTTGCTGATACAAACAACAGAATTGATCCAAGTGCAAGTAACATAATTGATACTTATATGTTAACTAAAACATATGACAGGAATTATAGACTTTTCATAGATGGACAAATTCTACAGCAACCACTACCGCCAAGCTCAGATGAGTTGTATAGATCATATGGTCGACAACTTAATAAAATAAAATCAATAAGTGATGAAGTAATTTATCATCCAGTAAAATATAAGGAATTATTTGGTTCACTTGCTAAGACAAATTTACAAGCAACATTTAAAGTAGTAAAGAATCCAGATCAAGTCCTTAACGACAACGATGTAAAAACAAGATGTATTGAAGCAATTAATCAATACTTTGCATTAGAAAATTGGAATTTTGGAGACACTTTTTACTTTCAAGAATTGGCAACATATATTACAAACAGACTTGCACCAGACTTAGTAAGTGTAGTAATTGTACCTGATCAGCCAACACAGTCGTTTGGTAGTTTATTTGAAGTAAGAAGCGAAGTTGATGAAATTTTTATTAATAGTGCAACTGTAGCAGATATAGAAATAATAGATCAAATTACAGCTACTAGACTAAATGCGTCTGGCAGAGTTGTTACATCAAGCGAGACAGCAAACACAGGGATTACAAGTGCAACATCATTCACTAGTTCAAACAGTTCAAATAGTTCAAACAATTCAAGTAGCGGAGGAAGTTATTACTAATGTCTTACGATAACGATCAGACAGATTCACCGTTGCCAGCAGGCGACAACTCTAATAGAAAGAGTGTTGACTTACTTCCTAAATATTTTAGAACACAAGCAAATAAGAAAATACTTTCTAGTACAATAGATCAGTTAGTACAACCTGGCACAGCAGAAAAAGTTAGTGGCTATATGGGACGAAAAAATGCAAAAGCATTTAGGGCCGGCGACACATACATTGCTGATGTTACTGAACAAAGAGAAAACAGGCAGTTAGAACCAGCAACAGTTTCTGTTGATGATTTAGGCAATGTAAACTTCTTTGCTGATTATCCTGACTATGTTAATCAAGTTAACAATTTTGCTGGAAGTGTTGCAAATCAGAGTAAATTAAATAGCCAAGAATATTATGCTTGGAATCCAAACATTGATTGGGATAAGTTTACAAATTTCCGTGAGTATTATTGGTTGCCAAACGGTCCTCAAACTGTAACAGTTTTTGGAAAAAGTTTAGAAGAAGTTAGTACATATACTGTAACAACAGAAGACCAAGATGACAATGTTGTTTACAAATTTTCACCACCAGGGTTTACACCTAATCCGGCATTGACTTTATATAGAGGTCAAACTTATACATTTGAAATTAACACACTAGGACATCCATTTTCGTTCTCTACAGATAGACGATTTACTGATGCACCATTTGATGTAGTTAAACAAGCAGATGGCAGTTATAATATTGTATCAACTGGAAGTGCAGAAAATATATCTAGTTTATATGTACAAGGCATAACAGCAACAGACTTAAATGGCAATGAAATTAATCCTGTAAATGTTGAAGAAGGCTTTATTACATTTACAGTTCCATTTAATGCACCAGAGCAATTATATTATTCAAGCCAAAGTGACGTTAACACTAGTGGCTATATCAAAGTATTTGACATAATTGAAAACACTGAAATTGATGTTAACGATATTATTGGAAAGAAAACTTATACAAGTTCTAATAAAGTTAAATTTAGTAACGGACTAAAAGTTAAGTTTGCTGGAAATGTTACACCTGAAATTTATAAAAATGACGAATGGTTTATTGAAGGTGTCGGTAGCGACATTAAACTAGTTAAGGAAAGTGACTTAGTTATTCCTGCTAGTTATGTTGGAGATAAATTAGTTCCGTTTGATAGTGAAGGGTTTGATAGATTGCCATTTGGTAATGCAAGTGCCTTTGCAGGAACTAAAGATTACATTATAGTTAATAGAGCAAGTGTTGATAGAAACGCTTGGTCACGTTACAACAAATGGTTCCATAAAGATGTAATTGAAAAATCTGCAGAATATAATGGACAAGTACCTACAGTAGATCAAAGTGCTAGAGCATCAAGACCTATTATTGAATTTAATGCAGGCTTAAAATTATTTAACTTTGGTACTAAGGCTAAAAATGATGTTGATCTAATTGATTTTAAAACTAAAGATGCATTTAGTACAGTAGAAAATGCTACAGGATATAATATTGACGGCACAAATGTTGCTGAAGGTATGCGTATAGTTTTCAATGCAGATACAGATAGAAATGTAGTAGGTAAAATTTACACAGTTAACTTTATTCTAATTGATAATATTAGACAAATTAGTTTAATTGAAGATACTGATTCGACTCCGTTAGTAAATGAAACACTATTAGTTAAAGGCGGAACAACTTATAAAGGTAATTTATTTTACTTTAACGGATCTATGTGGAAAGTTGCACAAGACAAAATTAAAGTAAATCAGCAACCGTTATTTGATGTATTTGATAATAACGATGATAGTTTTACTACTTACAATGCTTCTACGTTTAGTGGAACACAATTATTTGGTTACAAACAAGGCACTGGCACTAATGATTCAGAGCTAGGATTTCCATTATCGTACAGGGCAATTGAAAACTTTGGCGATATACAATTTAATTTTCCACTAGTTACTGATTCATTTGTATACGAAGAAAATAACGAAAATGTAAATGTTAAAGTTGAAACAGGATATTTAAGAAAATATACTGACCTTAATACTTACGTTAGTGAAAATGGCTGGACTAAAGCACATGCATTAAGTAGTCAAGCAATAATAAGACAGTACGTTGTAGATACTACAACAAATGATTTTGCTGTTGACGTTTTTGATGCAAGCGGCGACCTAAATGATTTAGTTGTAAAGGTTTATGTAAATAATTCTTTCAAACAAGAAACAACACACTACGAAATTAACAGAATTAATAGCATTGCATATGTAAGATTTAATAATGATCTTACAGAAGACGATGTAGTAGTATTAAGATGCTACAGTGCTACAACTAAAAACGAAAACGGTTATTATGAATTAGCATATAACTTAGAACGCAATCCTATGAACGAAAACATAGGCGATTTTACAATAGCTGAAGTTAACGATCATGTTAGCACAATTATTGAAAATACATTTGAGTATGACGGAAATACATTTCCCGGAGTAAGCAATCTAAGAGATATTGGTAACACGAGCAAGTACGGAACACGATTTGTAAAACATAGTGGTCCAATAGCATTAGCTAGTTACCACTTAACAGATAAAAATGCAAACATTGTAAAAGCATTAAAATATGCTAGAATAGAGTACGCAAAATATAAAAGAGTATTTTTACAAGTTGCAGAAAATCTAGGATATGATGGTCCTACCAAAGAACATGTTGATAAAGTATTAGAAGAAATAAACAGCCAAAAAACTGAAGGCATGTCGTTTTACTTCTCAGATATGTTGCCGCATGGTGCATCTAAAAGAACACTACATTCAGTAACAGCGAGTACTGGTACATTTTTTGCATTGTCAAAAGTTTTTACACTTGACACTTTGTCGCCAAATGGTGTATTAGTATACCTTAACGATCAGTTACTATGTCATGGAACAGATTATGTTTTTACTATAGAAGGCTTTGTAAATATTTCAGCAACATTAGCTGTTGGCGATGAAGTAGAAATATACGAATACGATACAACTGATGCTTGCTTTGTTCCTACTACACCGACTAAGTTAGGATTGTATCCAGCATATAAACCTGAAATATTTTTAGATACAACATACCAAACACCAAAGACTGTTATTCAAGGTCATGACGGAAGCATTACGTTTGCTTACGGGGATTTTAGAGATAACTTAATATTAGATTTTGAAAGAAGAATATATAATAATTTAAAACAAAAGTACAACACAGACATTTTTGACATCACTGATTTCCAAGGCGGCAACTTTAGAGATACAGGGTTTAATAATATTGATATTAATAATGCAATGGTTTCGGATTTTGTACAGTGGAGTGTTATTGCAGGCGATCCTGATTATACTTCTAATAGTTTTTGGAAAGACACTGATACATTTAGATACAACTATAAAAATATGTCATCTCCACAAGGTAATACGTTACCTGGATTTTGGAGAGGCGTATATATAAACGCATACGATACTGATCGTCCTCACAGTCATCCTTGGGAAATGTTAGGATTTAGTATTAAGCCAACATGGTGGGAAACAGAATACGGTGCAGCTCCATATACTAGAAATAACTTTGTACTTTGGGAAGATTTACAAAATGGTATTGTAAGAGAACCTGGTGTTCCTGCAAAAGTAGTTAAGAAATACAAAAGACCAAATTTAGTTAATCATATACCGGTAGACGAAAATGGTAATTTATTAAGTCCGTTAGACAGCAACTATGCACAAAACTTTATTGCTGTTAAGACAAGAGATCCTTATGCATTTGGAGACCATACTCCTGCTGAGAGTGCTTGGAGAAAAAGTAGTGAATATCCGTTTGCATTAATTACTTCATGGTTATTAAATCAACCTGCAAAAGTAATGGGCACAGCGTTTGATTTATCAAGGATTGAAAGAAATAAAGTAGGCAACCTTGTTTACAAACCTACTAATGCTATTATTAGATTAAAAGATTTATTATTTCCTAATACATATACTGATAATCAAAGAGTTATAACTAGTGGACTCGTAAACTTTATATACAATTATATTGTAAGTGATATTAATACAAACTATAATGAATATCAAACAGAATTAACATCATTGTCTAACAGACTAGCATTAAAAGTAGGCGGCTTTACAGATAAGAGTAAGTTCAAATTAATATTAGATAGCAGAACTCCATTAAATCAAGGTAATGTTTTTGTACCTACAGAAAATTATAAGTTATTTCTTAATACTTCGTCACCAGTTGATATCGCAACTTACAGCGGTGTTGTTATACAAAAAAATACAAATGGGTATGTAGTAAAGGGTTACGATCAAGCATTATCAACATTTAAATACTACGAGCCTATTGCAAGTCAAAGGGATCCTGTAATTAATATTGGCGGAATATCAGAAACATTTGTTAATTGGGATTCAGGCAAACAATATGTTAAAGGCCAAAATGTAAGATTTGATAGCTTTTACTATAGAGTAAGCGACAGTCATGTAAGTGGACAATCTTTTGATACTACTAAAATGTCTAAATTGGCAGAGCTTCCGTTAGTTGGAGGACGGTCAAATGTACTTAGACGACAGTTTACAAACAGAGTTAAGACTATATCATACGGTACATTACTAAGAACAACACAAGACGTAGTTGACTTTTTATTGGGCTATGAAGCGTATTTAAAACAGCAAGGTTTTGTATTTGAATACTACAATAAAGATATTAGTGTAGTTGAAGATTGGACTTACAGTGTAAAAGAATTTATGTTCTGGACCACACAGAATTGGGCAGCAGGCACAGTTATTACACTTAGTCCAGGCGCACAACAATTTAACTTTACCCGTCCATATGTTGTAGTTGATAATATCTTTGATAATTTTTATGATTATAGTTTATTAAAAGCAGATGGTCAAAAATTAGATAAGAGCTTTAGTAGTATTGCTAGAGACAGTGAAAACCAGTTTGGGCTAACTGTTAAAAATTCAGCAGACGGCATTTACAGTGTAAAACTTCCGTTAGTACAAAGAGAACATGTTATATTATTAGATAATAAAACAGTTTTTGGAGATGTAATTTACGACCAAGAAGCAGGTTACAGACAAGAGAGAATTAAAGTTACTGGTTATAGAAGTGATAATTGGAGTGGCGGATTAAATATTCCTGGATTTGTTTATGACGAAGCTGAAGTAAGAGATTGGACGCCTTATAAAGATTACGGAATAGGAAAGCTAGTAAAACACAAAGAATTTTATTATGTTGCAATAATAGATGTTACTGGGACAGAATTCTTTATTGACAACCAATGGCAACGTTTAGACGAACGTCCAGAAGCAAAACTAATACCAAACTTTGAATACAAAATAAATCAGTTTGCAGACTTTTATGATTTAGATACAGACAACTTTGATCTAGAGCAACAGAAACATGCACAACATTTAATTGGTTACCAGAAAAGAAAATATCTTGAAAACATTATTAATGATGAAGTTTCACAATATAAGTTTTATCAAGGTATGTTACAAGATAAAGGAACATCAAATTCTTTAATTAATTTATTTGATGCACTTGCAAGTGCTGACAAAGAAAGTTTAGAATTTTACGAAGAATGGGCGTTAAGAGTAGGTCAATATGGCGCAACTGAAAATTTTGATAATGTAGAGTTTTTACTTGACGAGTCAAAAATTAAAACTAATCCGCAACCAATTGAATTAGTATCTAGTATACCAGCTAATGATACCGATACTATTTACAAATTAACTCCTGAAGAAGTATATTTAAAGCCACAAAACTACGATCATAAACCGTTTCCAACAATTACTGATTACACATCGTTTGTAAAAGACGCTGGATTTGTATTTGATCAAGATATTAGTTACAGAATTAATGATAAGTCAGACATACTTACAGCTGATATATCTGTTATAGGTGCAGATGATTATGTTTGGGTAACAGGAGAAAATAGTAACTGGGACGTACTTCAGCATGTTACTACTGACCTGCGAGTAACAGCAATATCATCATTTGCTGCAGGACGAGATACAATAGATGGCACTGAAGGACCGGGAGGCTTGTTTACATTTAATAAAGCTCATCCGTTTGTTAGAGGTGATATTATTGGTGTACAAAGTACATCAGCATCTAACGATGCATTTTACTCAGTTGAATCAGTGTTTGCTAATTCTATCGAAGTGCTGTCAGGTCAAAATCAAACAATTGAAACGTTAGAAGAAACAGATGGATTTGTTAGTGTACTTAGGTCAGTAAAATATGACACTATAAAAGAAGCAAATGCTATACTAGAAAATAAAGTTCTAAAAAATCAAAAAATATGGGTAGGTGATACAGGCAATTGGATAGTTCCGATTAAGAATAGTGTTTACACAGAAAAAACACATTACAATAATCCGTCAGACTACGATAACACTTCGACATACGAGTTTGGGTCTTCAATGACATCAAATTCTTCAAATACTAAATTAGCGTTTGGAGACCATAGTGCTAATAACAATAAAGGATTAGTTTACACTTATCAAAGAGGGTCAAATTTAAGAGAGTTACTTTACGAAGCAACACTTGAATTAGATACTAGTGTTTACCCAGTAAGTGACGATCACCGTTTTGGTACAGATATTGACATTAGTGCTGATGGTAAGTATCTTATTGTAGGTTCTAGCACAGCGTCTGACGTAGCATCAAATTATAAAAGTAACTATGCAACAAGCATAGAGTACAGCGAAAATGACATAGTTAAGTATGACGAAAACTATTGGAAGGCTGTAAGAACTATTACTCCTGAAAGTGGAAGCATTGCATTTAGTACGTTTGATAGTTATGCAAATCTTGAAAGAGCAAGTGATAGTAGTTTATTAACATTGGTATTACAAGGTAATCCATACCTTCCTAATACTTCAACAGACCATTTATTAATAGCTGCACCGTTTGACCAATACAGAGGTACAAAACCTCAAGACAAGTTAGTACTTAATTGGAATTCGTTTACTAACTTTAATCGAAATACAGGCTCGTCTAACTCAGTTGAATTGTTTCCGCAAGGAATTAACGCACAAAATACAGCATCACAATACACTGAACCAAATGCAAACTTTATCGCAGGCGAGCATTTAATTATAGAAAAAATTGATTCAGTATTGCTTGTAGAGCCATTTACAGATCCGCCACAAGACGGTGACATAATTGAAACAGCAAGTGGTTCAGCAACAATTTATAAAGCATTCCAAAGAGACTTTAAACTTGTACTTTACATAAAAGATACTAACGGAGTATTTGGACCATCAGGTACTATTAATAATTCTAATGGTACATTAATTGGTAATTATACACAGCCTAATTACAATGGCACAACTAGCGCAATCGGTGGTTGGTGGTATATCAATATGCCTGCTACCCAAACTTACTTAACATCAGATGAATTTACTAATTCTAGTGATTATGGTATTCCTGCGTATGGTTTAGTATATCAAGATATATTAGTTTACGACGAAGTTAATGACTCGTATGCAAGAACAACACCAAACTTTTATAACAACATACTTGATGATGTTAACTCTACTATTTTTCCAACTAGAGATGAACCAGGATTTGTAAGTGTTCTATCCCATAGAGGTGCAGCATACACTAATGTTGATAATGATGGTGTACAAAATATTTTAGATAATAGATGGTTACTTAGAATACCTCCAAGTTTAGCTGGACAAATTAATCAGCCTAACGATAAATTTAGAGCTTACATTGACGACCAAGCAGTACCAGCAGATTTTGATTTACTAGGCATTGACGCTAGTTATATTAACGATAACGAACACACTGTTATAGATATGTGGGAAGGATATATTGACTTTACATTTACTAAAACACAGGGTGCAGACGTTGTCATGTTATCAGACCAGGACATTGATACTGGTGACTTCTTTGAACCTGCATACATAGGCAAAGTGTTTACAGACATAAACGGTGTAATTGTAAATATAAATGGAGCAGATGGCGACTTTATAAGAGATGAAATTACAGGTGCAAGGGCTAGGGTAGCTTATTATATTCGAAGAGCTACTGATCAAGGCAGAGTTTATCTTAAAGATGTTACAGGCACTTTTGTACAAGGCAACAGAATGTTACTTGAAACAAAGGAAGGCGTAGCAGAACTAGATAACTTGCGTATCATGGGTCCAATCAATAAAATATCTGTAACAGGAAATAATACAGGTAAAATTGCTGTAATGCAAAAAGGAACAACGTTTCCAGCTCACCCAGAGTCATATGGTGGTTTAGATCAGTTTAGAGATTTAAACTCTTTTGCATATGTAAACAAAGAATTTTGGATTTACAAAGAAAACTTAACAGAGGCTGGAACAGATGCTCCGGCAAGTATTCCTAGTACATCAAATAGTGATTGGCAATTAGTTTACAACCTGCCAGTTACTACAGCAGGGTCACAAGTAAGCAAGCCAGCTAACCAAGGTGTCTACAGTATCTTTAACAGAATAGGTAGTACATGGGTTAACCGAGGCACTTTTGAAATTCCTAATAGTAGTACAAATAGTAATGTAGGTCAGCAAGTTGCTGTAAGTCAAGAAAATGATTTATATAGATTCTACGTTGGATCAAAAGAAAATTTAACAGTTATAAAACACGGTACTGACAAGTACGGCAAACAATATAACTATGCATTTGATATTAATCCTCATTACAGAGGTGAATATAATGTAGACGCAACATATAAAACAGATGAAATTGTGTTATATAGTAACCAATTATATTCTGCATTAACTTTTGTTAAAGGTGTAACACCGACAAGCACTCTTAAGTGGAGAATACTTAACAGTCAAGTTAACTATTTGCCAACTTTACCAAATGCTGTTAATATATTTAACGATCCGGCGTTTGACGACTTAGGCGAAAGTGTAACAGACTTTACTAAACAAATTACAGTAAGCGATAATGGACAAGTACTTGCAATTAGTATTGTAACAGATGTGTCTGTTGATGCAGATAACAAAGTTCTTGTGTATAGAATATTAGATGACAGGTATGTAATAGATCAAACAATTGTTGCACCAGTATCAAACACTGGTTGGGGCAGTAGTATTGATCTTAGTGAAGATGGAGACACTTTAGTTATTGCAGATCCTGAAAGTGATATAGACGGATACAATACAGGAAAAGTTTATGTGTACGCTAAATCAAACAGCACATTTGAAATGCACCAAGTATTATCCGGTACAGGCACACAATCAGAAAAGTTTGGTAACAAAGTTAGTATTTCAAAAGATATAATTGCTGTTACAAGCGGAAACGGTGATGTAGCAACTGATACATTATTCGATGGCGACATAACAACATTTGACGATACATTTACATCCTTCCCCGATAAGAAAATTGATAGCGGAAGTGTTAGGTTGTATCAAAAAGTAAAAGATGCATTTATACTAGCAGAAGAACTAGATTATGATGGTGACCTTACAGTATTATCAGCAAGTAGATTTGGTGAGCAAGTATTAATTAATGACAATCATGTTTATGTTGGTGTACCTGGTGATCCAAATGATTACTATACTGAAGATACAAATCCAGGCAGTTTTGTTGATTATCAAGTTAATCAGGGTACTAAACCTTGGACTACATTAAGATCACCTAATGAAATTGTTGATATTAAAAAGATTAAATCAGCATTTTTGTATAATACAAAAACAAATAGCCTTGTTGAGTACTTAGATTATATTGATCCAATACAAGGTAAAATTGCAGGACCAGCAGAACAAGAATTAACATTTAAATCTAATATTGACCTTGCACGTTACAATGTTACAACACTACCTGATTACTTTAGCGAAACAAGTAATTGGGAAGAAAAGTATGTAGGAAAATTATGGTGGGATCTTAGCACAACAAGATTCTATAATCCATATCAACAAGACATTGTTAATCAAGCAAATGTCTGGAGTAAATTAATACCTAACTACTCAGTTGATGTTTATGAATGGGTTGAAAGCACCATTCCCCCAGCTGAATGGGATTCATTAGCAGACACAAGTGAAGGTTATGCTAAAGGTATTAGCGGAACGTCTAAGTATGGTAATAATGCATATAGTCAAAAACTAGCATACGATACATTGTCCCAAACATTTAGCGACAAGTATTACTTCTGGGTAAAAAATAAGAAAACAATACCAGCTGGTGATCCAACAAGATCAATTAGTGGGTTTGAAGCAGAAGGATTAATTGGAAATCCAAGAGGACAAGGTTATAGTTTCTTAGCATTATTAAGTAATGACAGATTTGTGTTATATAATAGCGAGCGTTTACTTAAAGATAAAGACGTTGCATTACATGTAAGTTACTATACACAAGATACACAAGAACAGAATTCACATCTTGAATATCATATTGTTACAGAAGGCTTAGAAACAAGTGTTCCTAAAGCAGATATAGAAAGAAAGTGGATTGATAGTTTAATTGGATACGATACTAGGGGTCGACCTGTTCCGAATCCAGAGTTAAGTTTACGAGAAAAATACGGAACATTAAACAGTCCAAGACAAAGTTGGTTTGTAAATAGACAAGAAGCATTCAAACAAGTTATTGAAAGAGCAAATATAACTTTAAAAGAAAATATTATTGTAGATGATTTTAGTTTTAGTACACTTAATAGTGCCGATGTACAACCTTTTGTTACTGATAGAACATATGATTATAAAATTGATACATTGGATGAGCTTGATTTTATTGGCATTAATAAAATACAAACAGCGATACTTCGAGCATCAATACATGGCGGCACTGTTACAGATATAAGAATAATAAATTCTGGTAGAGGATATTCAGACCCTACATATGATATTACAACATCAACTGTTAGACATGGACCAAGTTTTGAATTATTTGGCAACGGCAGCGGACTAGATTTTAATTTAGAGATTAATAACTTAGGTCAAATTAGTAAAGTAAATATTATTAATGGTGGATCTGGATACGATGAAAATTTAAGAATTGAAGTTAGACCACTTACAGTACTTGTTGAAAATGATTCAACAGTAAATAACAAATGGGCTACATACGAATACAATAAAAATTCAAACGTATGGAACAGAATACTATCACAAAGTTACGATACTACAGAATATTGGGATTATGTAGATTGGTATGCACCTAACTATACTCAGTTTACTAGAATTGATCATAGAGTAGACGAAAGTTACCAACTAGCGTCAACAAATGCTAAACTTGGACAAATTGTAAAAATTGACAATATTGGCAACGGCGGCTGGTTACTACTAAAACGTACAGCAGAAACAAACTCAACTGATTACACAATTGACTATGATACAATTGGTAGAGAAAACGGCACAATTGAAATTAATAGTAAACTATACAATGTTATTGAAAACACTGTTGGTTACGACTTATTAGGTTACGATAATAGATTCTTTGATACTGAACCTGTTACAGAAGCCAGACAAATAATGACAGCACTAAAGAATGATATATTTGTTGACAATCTTGCTGTTAAATGGCAAGAGCTGTTTTTTGCAAGTATTAGATATGTGCTTTCAGAACAACAAAATGTTGATTGGGTTTATAAAACAAGTTTTGTAAAAGCAAAACATAATGTAGGCGACTTAACACAAAAAATAAATTATCAGAATGATAATTTAGAAAGTTACAATGACTACATAAACGAAGTTAAGCCTTACAAAACAAATGTACGTGAATATTTAAGTTCTTATGAAAACGTTGATAACACAAAAACACAAACAAGTGATTTTGATGTTCCTCCTTATTATGATTTTACACAAAACGGAATCAAAACTAAGTCAGTTAAAATTACTGACAACTCATTAGTTGGTGTAGATTCGTTCTTTGATGATTATCCATATAAAAACTGGAGCGAGAACTACGGATTTAAAGTTATTGCTGTAAACATTTACAATGGCGGAAGTAATTATACATATCCTCCAACAGTTACTATTGCAGGCGGAGGCGGCACAGGTGCAACAGCAAAAGCATATCTTGGTGCAGGCAAAGTTGTAAACATTGTAGTTACAAATACAGGTACTGGATATACATCTGCACCAACAGTTACTATTACTGGATCACAGGCAGACGGATCTACAACAGCAATAGCATCAGCACAAATAGGCGAAACTGTTGTTAGAAGTATGCATGTCGAAATGAAGTTTGATAGAGTATCGGGCGAATATGTTATAATTGAATTACCAGAAACAGAAACATTTACTGGTACAGCAATTAACGATAAGTTTGCACTAAAATGGCCAATGAACTTAAGACGTAACAAAGTAAAAATTACGTTAAATGGTCAAATTTTACTACGTAGTGAGTATACGTTTACTAATATAGAAGACAATACTTATACCTATAAGCGATACAAAGGGCAAGTACAACTTACAACAACACCGCCGCTAGGATCAATAATTGTCGTAGAGTATGAAAAACAATCAACTATACTAAATGCACAAGACAGAATAAACCATTTGTATAATCCTACTACAGGAATGCTAGGTAAAGAATTAAGTCAATTAATGACTGGCATTGACTATGGCGGAGTTGAAGTTAAGAGCTTTGGGTTCGAAGGTACATCGGGTTGGATGACTGACGAGTATGGTGCAGATACTTGGGATAGCTACGATAACGAATTCCAAGACGAAATATTCTTTGCAGACGGCACTACTGTTGCTATAGAACTAGATAATCCATTAGAAGACGGAATACAATATAATGTATACCTAAAACGTTCTGGACAAACTAAAGCAATTAGAATTGATGATCCTAACTACGGTAATAATCCTGCAAATACACTTGCAAAGATGCAAACACTTACAGGTGACGGTGTAACACAGACTATTAATTTAGCAGAAAACGATATAGAAGTTAGCGATGGTGATATTGTTACTATAAGAAAAATAACTAGTGATGGTAGTTTTAAACCAGATCCTGATTCTTATGACACACTGTTAACAGGCGGCCAATTAGACTATGGTAATGCAGCAGGTGTAAACGCAGATGATATTATTTTAGACGGTGATTTATTTGTTACTCCGCTAAATGCAGGCGGTCCTGAAGAATTAGTTAACGGGCAAGTTATGGACTCGGTCAATATTACAGTGTTTGAAAGAACCGGTGAAGGCCAAGGACAAATATATAATCAAAATTATATAACTGACGGAACAACAACTGAGTACCCATTAGGATTGTTACCAAACAGCAACGATGCTGTTATTGTTAAATTAGGTAATACAATAATTGATGCTAGTTTGTATACTGTTGATTATAAAACACTTACATTGGCATTTAAAGTTGCTCCGGTAACTGATCAAATATTAACAATTTTAACAGTTGGCGTAAACGGTCAAAACATAATTGATATAGGTACAATAATTAGTGTAGCCGATGAAAATGTATATCAAACAAACATACTTTGGGACGATAATTATCAAATCTTCCTTAGAAAAGATGGTAACATACCAGACGGACTTGAGCTTATTGCAAGGAAAGATAATGTTAACGGATTTATTGAATTTGAATTTAATCCACAAGTGCCAGTAGTTGGTACTAGATTAGATTATGAAATTTATTCAAACAGTGATCAAATTAATTATAGTAAAATACAAAAAGATAATATAATTGCAGACGGGTCAAGTGTTACATACAACTTATCAACTAGTGCAATCTACGAAACACCAGCAGAGTTTTTTACTATTGTTGAAGTAGACGGAATTGTTAAGAAGCCAGGCTATTCTAAGATATTTAAAATTACAGATCCTACACTTAGAGAGTACGAGTTAGAAACCTTCCAAGTACAGGAATCAACATTAAGTGCTGCTGATACAGAAGTTTACTTAAATGGCAACCTTTTAAATCAACAAGATAGTTATGCTGTTAATATTGGTCAAAGTAGTATTATTTTAGAAAACAATATACTATCAGAAAACGACATATTATCAGTATACTTTAGAAATGCAGACTACAGGGTAGTAGGTAACCAAGTTACATTTAATAGTGCGCCAATTGAAGATCAAGAAATAAATGTGTATACATTTAGTAATCATGATATTGTAGATATTAACCGTATAAGTTATGATGTTATTAATAGAAGCACATTAACACCTGGAACAGATAACTATTCAGCTTACCACTCTTTAACTGGAGGCAGAATAGAACTTAATTCGCCAGCATCCGGTGTAGAAAATGTTTGGATATTCCAAAATGGTAGAATGTTAGCACCAAGTGTTGATTATAAATTAGAATCTAATATGAAGGTTATACAGTTAGTAACAGTGCCTGCTGAAAATGATATAATTGATATTATACACTTTACAGCACCAATTAGTACACCAACTATTGCATGGCAACAATTTAAAGATATTTTAAATAGAACACATTATAAACGTGTTGATAACAACGATGGAATTAAACTATCTCAACCATTAAATTATAATGATCTTAGAGTTGTAGTTGTTGAAGGAGCAGACAGATTACCAACACCTGATAAGCGTTCTAATAAGCCAGGCGTAATTTGGCTAGACGGAGAACGCATAGAATACTTTGCTAAAACAGGCAATGATCTAAGACAACTTAGAAGAGGTACTTTAGGCACAGGAGTTAAAGATACATATCCAGTAAATACACCAGTATACGGAGGCGGAATAGATAAAAATATTCCATACCGTGACGAAACAATAGTTTGGTCACCAGTAGATGCTGTAACTGAAGGACAAACTGATTTTACACTTGATTTTACTCCAAATAGTGTAAATGAATTTGAAGTATTTGCTGCAGGAACGAGGTTAAATAAAGCTGCTATAGTTAAGTTTAATCCAGCTATAGCCATTGACTCACCGGAAGGTGATGTAAATACACCAGCAGAGTTCACTGTAAGTGGCAATGTACTAACATTAACTAACCCAATGAGTGCAAATCAAAAGTTAGTTGTTATTAGGAAAATAGGCAAATTGTGGACAACCCCGGGCACTCCATTAAAAGATGCTCAAAACGATATCGGTAGTTTCTTACGTGGAGCGCAAAGTGAATTACCCGAATAAATATACTAGTAGGAATAGAAAATGACAAACACAATAAATGAAAAAAGCGGTGTATTTGTGCAAGGTCACATTAAAATAAGTGACCCGGCCAGTGGCGAAGTTTTTGTAAACAAAAAGAACGCTATACACTATGAAAATATGAGTATTGCACTTGCAGAGTCTTTGGGCAACGCAGGGCAAGGGCCTATTGCTGTAATGAGTTTTGGTAATGGCGGTACAAATATAGATTCAACAGGAGTTATAACATACCTTACTCCAAACTCAACAGGTACAAACGCCGGGTTATACAATCAAACATTTACAAAAATAGTTGATGATCGAAATACAGATAATTTAGATCCTACTAGAAATAAGATTGAAACTAGGCACGTAAATGGTACTAACTATACTGATATTGTTATTACATGTTTATTAGATTACGGTGAACCAAATGGGCAAGACGCATTTGATACAGCATCTGATGCAGATAATAGTTTTGTATTTGACGAATTAGGGTTACGAAGTGCTAGTACAGATGGTGTTTTAGGTAATGGTAGATTACTAACACATGTCATTTTCCATCCTGTACAAAAATCACTTAATAGACTAATACAAGTTGACTATACAGTTAGAGTACAGAGCCTTAGTGGAGGTAATAGCTAATGGCTTATCAAATCCAATTCACAGATTATACAAATAAAGGATCGATTATTGTCGAAGATAGAGAAATAAACTCTACAGACACTAGTTTACAATTACCTGGTAGAAATAGTACCGCATATGGTGAAGCTATTGCAGGTAACTTCTTACATTTATTAGAAAATTTTGCAAATAACAATGCACCAGCAAATCCTGTAGAAGGTCAAACATGGTATGATACAACAGTTGGAGTTGATGCACTTAAAGTATATGACGGAACAAACTGGGTAGAGTCCGGCGGTATTAAAAAAGGTGCCGCACAACCAGAAGTTGGTAATAGTGTAATAGGTGACCTTTGGGTAGATACTAGTAACCAGCAACTATATTTAAATAATGGGTCTAGTTGGATATTAGTAGGTCCTGAATTTAGTGAAGGTCTTTCATCTGGTACTAAAGCAGAACAAATTCAAGGCACTGACGATTTAACTTATACTGTATTAAAAGTTGAAGTCGGAGCACAACCAGTAGCAATTATTACTAACGCTCAATTTATACCAAAAGTAAATATTAGAGGTTTTTCAGAACTCAAACCAGGATTTAACCTAACTAGTTTAACACTATCTAATACTATTGCAAGATATAACGGCACAGCAGAATCAGCAGATTCTCTTAGAATACAAAATGTTGCAATTCCTGCAGCTAACTTTTTACGTGCAGATGTAAACACAACATCGTCAGGCATAATTTATGTAAAGAATAACCAAGGTGTACAAGTAGGTGCTAATTCACAGCTTGCACTTGAAGCATCGGGCGAAAGCGGAGTTGTAAAAAGTAACTTTAATGGTGCTAGTCTAGATTTTAAAGTAAAAAACGATCAAGGCGAGCAAACAGCAATTAGGATTAAGTCTGATACTAATGTAGGCATTAACAACGAAAATCCTCAAGTACCATTAGATGTTACAGGTAGCGGAAGATTTACTGGTAACTTAGATGTAAACGGTATAGAAGATGCAGATGACTCATTTAATGATACACTAACAGAAGGAACTATTGTAACTTCCGGTGGATTAAGTGTTGCTAAGAATGTAAAAATTGGAAACAAACTTACAGTAAAAGGTCAAACAAATATAGGCGGCGATATTGTTGCAGACCCTGATGCACTAACTAAGCCAAACATGGAAGGCTTTGGTACAGTTAAAGCAGATACATTTGAAGGATTTTTTAACGGAAGTATGTCAGGTACTATTAATGGTACAGCATCAAGTGCAGCAAAACTTAATAACAAAACAGTATTTCAAATGTCAGGCGATGTAAGTTCAGATGCTATTGTGTTTGACGGAGCAGGAGATTTAACTAAGACATTTACAACAGTACTTAGTGATAGATTTATAACAGATAAAAGTGTTGTTGTTACTCCGCAAACTGGAGATGAACTATTAATAAACAGAACACAGGGAGATGGCGGACTATTTAGAATTACACAATCTAACTTACTAAAGGGTGTTCCAAGAAACCCAGTAGGAATGATTGTACCGTTTGCTGGAGAAGTTGCACCTCCAGGATGGTACTTATGTGATGGTACAGAAATTAGACAAACAGAAGCAACTGATTTATTTAATATTATTGGATTTAAATTTAAAGATCCACAAAGTCCAACTTTTCAAAATCCGTCAAGTACATTCTTTGCATTACCGGACTTTAGAGGCAGATTCTTACTAGGTGCAGATAACATGGGCGGCCTTCCTGCAAATACTGTTACTAATACAAACGCAGATAACATAGGCGGAAGTTCAGGATCAGAATTTAAAGATATTAAAGTTAAGAATTTACCAGAACATGAACACGACTTAAAGTCACCAGGCGGTACACAGCATTATGCAATTATTGATGATACTGTACCAGCAGCAGAAGACGGAAGTATCAATCAACCGTTAAATATTGCACAGGGATCACAAACAACAAGTGGTATTCCGTCAAGTGGCGGAATTAAAGAAGGCGGTACAGACGGCCAAGGAACATTTAGAGGCGCTGAAAATTTAGGCGAAGCATTAGATGCACTTCCTCCGTTTGTAACAGTAAACTATATAATATTTGCCGATAATGTTTAGGAAACAATATGAGTTATAATTTAAATAAGACAGACGGAACACTACTTACAGAATTAGTAGACGGGGTGTTAGACATAAACACTACTGATATATCATTAGTAGGTAGAAATTATTCCGGGTACGGTGAATTTATTAACGAAAACTTTATTAGAATGTTAGAGAATTTTGCAAATCCTAACAGTCCAGTTACACCGTTAAAGGGACAACTTTGGTATGACACTTCAGAAAGTAAATTAAAAGTATTTGATGGCACAAGTTTCCAATCTGCTGCAGGCAGTTTTATTAGTGAAACTTTTCCATCAGGACCAGTTGCAGGTGATACATGGTTTAGTACAGACAATAAGCAATTTTACTTGTATGACGGATCAACATGGACACTAATTGGACCAGCATTTAGCAGATTGCAAGGAAAAAGTGGAGTTATAACAGATACAATTTTTGATACTGATCTAAATTCAAAAACAGTATTAAAATTATTTACAAACGAAATATTACATGCTGTTATATCAGGCGAAACGTTTACGCCTAATCCTATACCAAACAATATAGTATCAGGATTAGTAACAGCAACTAACGCAACAGGCACTATCTTTAAAGGTATAAATCTAATTGACAAGGTTGATTTTAAATTTAGAGGTGTTGCAACTTCTGCAGAGAACTTAGTTAGTTCAACTAACCAAATTGTACCTGAATCAAAATTAATGAAAAACGATTCGGATCAAGTATTAAACGGAAAACTAAACATAAGAAATAGTGGTGGCGTTTCAGTTGGTGTTAACGATGATACAAGACTGTTTATGGATAACGGCTTTACTATTAGAAATACAAGATCCGGAGACAGTTTTAATATTGTTGTTAGAGGTGCAAATGATGTACTTGACCAAACAAATGCTTTTACAATTAAACCTAACAATAAAAGAATTGGATTATTTAATTCTAATCCTGCTTACAACTTAGATGTTACAGGCGATGCACGTATTACTGGCAGTTTAACAGTAGAAGGTGACAGTTTTGTAACTGAAGCAGAAACACTACAAATAGCAGATAAAAATATTGAATTAGCTGTAGTAGCTAGTCCTACAAACTTAACTGCTGATCAAGGCGGCATTACAGTTAAGGGAACTACTGATAAGACTTTTGAATGGCTAAACATATCAAATTCTTGGACAAGTAGTGAACATTTAGATTTAGTAAGTACAAAAAATTATAAAATTAATAATACAGATGTATTATCGTCAGACACACTTGGTGCAGGCGTTATAAACACTAGTATTAGAAATCTTGGTGTATTAGAAACACTTAACATTGGAACTGGCGGAACAGCTAGTGTAAATATATCCAATGCAGGTGTCGTAACTAGACCAGGCGCAGGCACAGGCTTAACATTTACAGTAGGTGGAGACATTAACGTTAGTAGTAGTAAGATTACTAGCTTGTTAACACCAACAGCAGATGAAGACGCTGCAAACAAGGTATATGTTGATCAAACAGTACAAACTAATCCAATTATATTCGCTATGGATATTACAGGAATGGTTAGTATTAATGATGAACTTATTACCATACTTAATGGATTATATCCAGCAACAACATTTGCTAACGGCAAGGTAGCAAGGATTGCAACATTCTTTTATGCATCAGGACAATCAACTGATCCAATTGATATTGCAACGCCTACAACAACTACCGAAGTTGACGTTAATGCGGCCGCCGGCGGCACAGTAAGTGTGTTACAAGGTATAAATTTACCCAACTCTTTAACGCCTACATTTACATTAAGTGTTACAAGAGGGCAAAGAAACTTTATTATTACTAATGGCGTGTGGGTTGCAAATTAGTATAAATACAACGTGTGAACACAGGATTATATAGGATAAACAAAAATGGCGTATCAAATAGACAGATTTAACAAGAGCCCATTAACCACAGTGGAAGATGGTACACTCGACGAAACTACAGATATTAAATTTGTAGGAAAAAATTATGCAGGATATGGAGAAATACATAACGAAAATTTCTTATTCTTGCTAGAAAACTTTAGCGGTGCTAATCAACCGCCTAAACCAGTAAGTGGACAACTTTGGTTTGATTCTGGATCAGACAGAATGAAATTTAGAGATGGTAACCAAAACTGGAGAACAGTAGGCGGAGCAGAAGTTTCCGGAGCTCAACCAGCAGGACTAGCAAATGGCGACTTTTGGTGGGATAGTGCAAACGAACAATTGTATGTATATAACGGTTCAAGTTTTGTTTTAATTGGGCCACAGGATGCAGGCGAAGGCCAAACACAAATGATAAGTCGTACTGTACTTGACAATACTTCACCAGCTGGAGTATCAAGAAGCATTATTACTGGAACAGTAAATGATGTTACAACATTTATTATATCACCTGTTGAGTTCACACTAGGCGCAGGCTCTGATAACGAAATAAGCGGATTTTCAGATATTAAGCAAGGCATTACACTTAAAGACACGCCAGCATCAGGTGTAACAAGTACTTCTTATAGATTCCACGGCACAGCAACAAACGCTGAAAAATTAGGTGGACTTAGTTCATCTGATTTTGTGCAAGGCGGTTCACCGAGCTTTTCTACACAGTTATCCCTTACAGCAGGATTAGTTACACATAGTAACTTCTACTTTACAATGCGTCCGGATAATGTAACAGGACTACTTAAAAATACAAGTGCTAATTCAAACGCAATTGATTTTGAACTTAAGGCACCTTCTACAGGAACAAACACTCACTCTGTTAGTATTACAGCAGGCGGCATTATGCCAGGTGGTGCAGCAACTGACTTAAAATTAGGTGACTCAGCAAATATATGGGACGAAGTTCACGCTACGGCATTTAAAGGTATTGCAGATTCAGCTAACCAAATAAGAGTAGGTAATTCTGGTGACGCATACACGTATGCTACAGCGTCAAACACAGGCGGCACAATTGCTATTAGAGAGCAAGACGGAGCAAATACAAAGTTAGTTGCAGACATCTTCCAAGGTACAGCAACACAAGCTCAATTTGCTGACTTAGCAGAAAAATATACAGTAGAAAAAGATCATCCAGTAGGAACAGTAATGTACGTTGCACCAGCTGGAGAATACGAAATTGCACCA
>Ga0208305_10000057_pt1 | contig 61589 bp, 57 predicted proteins | sample ColrivemetaGS741_FD_187605 | JGI IMG/M metagenome (GOLD analysis project Ga0208305, IMG submission 187605) | Estuarine microbial communities from the Columbia River estuary - Flood tide ETM metaG S.741 (SPAdes) (version 2) | ecosystem: Environmental > Aquatic > Marine > Intertidal zone >... | reverse complement strand
AGAATATATTAATTACTATAATAAAGAAAGAATTAAATCAAATTTAAACAAAATGAGCCCGATACAATATCGAGCTCATTATTATCAAAATTAATTATATATTTGTCTAAACTTTTGGGTGCAGTCTAATACTATATTTAGTGGCTTTTTGAATTAACAAACCTATAGATTTTTACCTACTTTATTCTGACCCACCACCTAATGCTTTATAAAGTTTAATAACAGCATTAAGTTGTTTTTATATGATTTATTTTATAGCATTAGTAAAGGCTTCAATTCCACCTACAACAGGTAAAGTTAACATGGTTCCGTCTAAATCAATAGTTAATTCAGTTCCAGGTTCTGGATGTAAAGTGAACTCTTTATCGCTCGAAAAAATCATTAATCCTATTTGTTGTCCTTTTTTGATGATTTGATCATCTGGCATTAAATCGAAAGAAACTTCATAGAATTTTCCATTAAGTAATGGTTCTCCTTTTTTTATCGAACTATGGTTTTGTGGATCAGCCCAACCGCGAGTAATTATGTTGTCATTAATTTTAACTCCTCTTCCTTCGTTCCAAGGAAGTGAGACTAACCAAACCGATAAATTTGCAGCAGGTTTACTACTTGATAATTTAATTGTAATTTTTGGAACACCAGATATATGAACGTCTTCTGAAAATTTTGGAGTTACATATAGTAAACGGTGATTAGTGTTTTCAGCTTTGGCTAAAGCATCACCAGAAAACGAATAATTATCAACTAAAGTTTCTTTGCCTTGATTTGAAGGTTTATCAGTTGTTAAATTTCCAACTTTAGGAGCTCCTTTAGTTAAATAAAAGGATATTGATTTAGCATCTGGGTTTGGGTAATCTTTATAAGGAGTTGGGTTTCCCATGTCATCACTTTCACGAACAATCCATGCTTTATTAGTTTCTTTTTCTATACCATTATCAACACCAAATAAATAATGTGTAAACCATTTGTTCATCATGCTAATTGGTGGTTGACCACCATGGCCATTTTGGTGATAATAAATACCAGTTTCTAATCCCATTTCTTTAGCTTTCTTGTAAATACGGTAACTATGTTCAGGCATAACATTCCAATCATTAAAGCCATGAGACATTAACATAGCAGCTTTCATTGTTTCCATGTGGTTTAGATAATCTCGACCAGCCCAAAAATCGTTATAATCTCCAGTAATTCTATCCATACCATTTTTCATTTCAGTATCCCGAATTACTTCGTTGCTATAAGCACGTTTAGATTCGTCGCCACTGTGAATAAAATCATATAAAACATCAACGTCTTCCCCTAAATAACCTCCAGGTGAGCGTACTAATCCGTTAGAACGATAATAATGATAATAAGATGTGTTTGGAGCAACAGGAATGATAACTTCTAAACCTTTTACACCTGTTGTTGCTGCTGCTAATGGAATAGTTCCATTATATGAAGTACCTGTCATTCCTACTTTTCCAGTAGTCCAATAGGCTTTAACTTTTTCATTTCCATCTGGTGATGTATATCCTTTTGCTCTTCCGTTTAGCCAATCTATAACTGCTTTTGGAGCTAATGATTCATTAATTCCACCAACAGTTGGAGAACCTTGTGATAAACCTGTACCAGGAGAACAGGAGTGTACCACAATAAAACCTCTAGGAACCCAAGTTGAAACTTGTGAATTTGAAATAATAGGGCGTTTACCTGATCTAACAACTTCTGCATGAACACGCTCTTTTCCTATTTCTCCTAATTCATGATCTACATCCCAAAATCCACCTTCTACATCTGGTGCTACTCCAGAATAATAGGGGCTAGATTCATAAATTACAGGAAGTTTTAATCCTTCAGTATCAGTTTGAAGAGGTCTAGTAACATCAACATACATTCGATCTTTTTTACCATCTCCATCAGTGTCAAAATTTGTTTCGACCCAAAGATCATGTCTAATCCATTTTTCAGAATCTTTAAATTCAGGAATAATTTGAGCTTCTCCATTTTCAAAAACGGGAACAGATTTTACTACCGTTTGTGCATTTCCAGAAATAAAAGGAGTAATTAGTATTGATAAAAGGAAATTTAATTTGATTAGTTTTTTCATTATTATATTTTGTTTTTGCTAATGCGTTCCAGTCAAAATTGACCATACAACACTGAAACAAATATAACGCAAACTTTTGAATTTTTGAAAAAAATCGGTAGTATACCTTGAGCTAAGCCATTTCTTTTAACTGCTGTATTAGAACTTTGTTTATATTAAATTTAGGAATGAAGTGAATTTTAGCTCTTTGTATTCGTTAAATTTTTTACTTATTTAATAATATAAACAGTATCTTTTTTTCAATTCTTTCTTTGTTTGATAATTTTTTCATTCCGTAATTTTAATGCCACTTCTTTAGGTTCGGTATAATTCTTTTTCATTTTTAGTAAATTGAGTGGTTTTAATGTGGTAATTTTTACGGTTTGAAATAAAAAAAACGGTTTAGTGTACACTAAACCGTTGATTTTAAAAGACTTATTTTCGTAGCGAAAACGGGATTTGAACCCGTGACCTCAGGGTTATGAATTGCCTAGAAATCTATATTTTGCTGATGCTTTTGTAAATTATATTATAAATCGTTTACCAAATCGTTTACCGAATTTGATAGGTTTGCAATAAAATTAATAATAGCAAATTTAGTAAATTTACGTTTGTAAATTAATAAAAAATAAAAATTTATGGAAAACCCTTTTGAGCTAATTTTAGAACGATTAGATATAATTGAAAAAGCAATTGAGAAAATTAAATTAAATGGTAAATCAATAAGTCTATCCCATCCTGAAAACAAAAAAATCACAATCGATAATGCAATTGGAAATCAGAATGTAATTGTAGATTGTTTTTTTATCTAAAATTAGGAGAAATTTAAAAGAAAAAAAGCGCATAAAAAAACTCACATTTAATATATATATATATATATATATATCTAGGCTTGAAATATTGAATCGTTTTTTCCAAATTTAATTTAATTTAATTTAATTACATTTGTATAATGAAAAAAATTACAATAAAAACAAGTTTAATAGCTGTAATGCTGTTTTTTTTGAACATAAGTAGCAGTAACGCTCAAACAACTTATACATATACCGATAATACCGGTACTGGTTATTGGACCGATATCGCAAATTGGTCCCCTTCTTATCCTGGAATAAATATAAACGCAGGTGATGAAGTAATAATAATTGGTTACGTCACTATTAACATAGGTATCATAAATTATGGGAGAATAATCATCCCAGGAAGTATTAGAAATGAGGGTTACATAGAAAATTTTGGATATATAAACATTCAATTTAATCTATATAACAATATGGGAGGCATAGAAAATAATGGAACTATAGAAATATCTAATGGGGGAACTCTAACAAACTACGGAGGTATTACTAATCAACCTTCAGGAATCATATATAATTTTGGCAACATATATCATTATTTTTCAGGAAACTTAAGTAATTTTGGAACTCTTTCAGGGCATAATTTCGGCCACACAGGAAACTTCTCGAATAATGGTGTATTAAGTCCTGGAAGCATATTAAACCCTATAGGTCTTTATAAACTTAAAGATGGCTACACGCATAATAACTCTACATTACAAATAGAATTAGAAAGCATTACCTCTGTCGATAAAGTAGCGATAACTTTTACAGCAAATTTAAGCGGTATTTTGAACGTAAGTTTAATAAACGGTTATATTCCAACAGTAGGAGATACCTTTACCATATTAACTGCAGCTAGTGTTTCAGGAACATTTGCAACTACAAATTTGCCTATAGGTTATACTTGGAATGTTAATTACACTTCTACCAATGTAATTTTAGAGGTTACTTCCGTTTTAAATAGTTCAACTTTTGAAGTAGATACTTTTACATTATATCCAAACCCAACTACTAATTTTGTAAAAATTGCCTTAAATCAAAGTGTAGAATTGCAAAATATAAATGTTTTTAATTACTTAGGTCAAAAATTATTCAGTACTCATGAAAATAATATTGATTTAAGTAACTATAAAACTGGAATCTACATTTTAGAAGTAGAAACTGATAAAGGAAAAACTATTAAAAAAATAATTCTACAGTAAATTTTCTATAATTTTTATTGGCTTCATATTAAAAATTGGTAAATTTAAAAATAGAGAAATTACATTTTAAAACCCTTAAAAATAATTAATAGAAAAAAGCCAGGTCTCACGACTTGGCTTTCTTAGTATTTAACCAAAAGGTCACCACAACAAAGGTTAAACCTATTTTTGTGCTTCGAACAATTTAGAACATTTGGAACTAAACGAATGTTTAGAAGAAGTCGATTTATCTAACAATCCTTTGCAATATATTAAAATTAATAAAAACTTAAAATCAATAAGTCTATCCCATCCAGAAAACAAAAAAATCACCATCGATAATGCAATTGGGAATCAAAATGTAATTGTAGATTATAATTTCAATTCAGAAGCAGGAAATTTTAAAAATAGATTTGAATTAGTTTATCGTGAATTCGAACCACAAATTATTGATGAAAACACAATTTTAGCTTATAAAGAAAATACAAGTTTAATAATCACTTCTTCAAACGAAGAAATCAAACACATAATTGCTTTTGATCTTTTAGGACGAACATTGCTCTCAGAAGTTGGTATCAATACTTTTGAATTTGAAACCAATAAACTAAGTAACACCAACCAACCAATTCTCTTAAAAATAATATTGAATAATGGACAAGTAATCTTGAAGAAGATTATTATGTAGTTTGTTTAATGGGACTCTTGTTGCAACAACCTTTAATTGCACTGTTTTACTGTTATCCCCTTGAGTTTAGGAGTTTTATTCTTTGTTGCAACAGCCTTTTCAGATTCGTTTAATAAGGAAATATAATTGTATGGGTTAAGATCTTTTTCTAATCATTAATATACATACTGACTGTGTATATTTAAGGAGAAAAAAAGTTGCTTCTAATTATATTTTTTTGGTCGAGACAGATGCTAAAACGTGTACTGTATCGTTTACTATTTGTAAAACAAGGAAATATTTAGACATAAAAAAAACGGCTTAGTATACACTAAGTCGTTGATTTTTAAAAGATTTTATTTGTAGCGAAAATGGGATTTGAACCTGAGACCTTAGGGTTATGAATTGCCTAAAAGTCTATATTTTGCTGATGCTTTTGTAAATTATATTATAAATCGTTTACCAAATCGTTTACCGAATTTGATAGGTTTGCAATAAAATTAATAATAGCAAATTTAGTAAATTTACCGTTGTAAATTAATAAAAAATAAAAATTTATGGAAAACCCTTTTGAGCTAATTTTAGAAAGATTAGATAGAATTGAAAAGGCAATTGAGAAAATTAAATTAAATGGTAAATCTGAAAATTTTCCACTCCAACATACTTTGGCAGAGTAAAACAATATCTTTGTTTTATTAATAGCAAAAAAGAATGGCAAAAATTGATTTATATAAACGTTGGGAATTGATTGTAAGATTTCTAAAAGTTAATCCCCTTAGCTTTGAAGATTTGAATACCAAGTTATACAACCATCCTGAAATAGACAAAGACGCGTTTAAATTTTCACTACGAACTTTTCCTCGGGATATAGAAGCAATTGCTGAAAATTTCAAAATCGAAATAAAATATAATCGAGGACTAAATGCTTATGAAATTACAGAAGACAATTCTGATCTAAGATATGACCGACTTATTGAAGCTTATAATATTGTGAATGTGTTAAAGCAATCAGATGTAGCTACTAAATACATCTTTTTAGACAATAGAAAGTCGAAAGGTTCTGAAAACTTCAATGGTATCATGCATGCCATCCAAAACAAACTAATCATCACATTCGAGCACCATTCTTTTTGGAACAAGGAAATAAAACAAAGAAAATGTGTACCGGTTGCAATGAAAGAAGCACAAGCTAGATGGTACTTATTGGCTTATGATCTTTCAGAAAATGATTTTAAAACCTACGGATTAGAACGAATTAATAATTTAGTAATTACACCCGATTATTATCGAAACTACCCTACAATAAATGTAGATGAATATTTCAAACATGCTTATGGTATTGTGATAAACGAACCAGTTGCAAAAATTGTTTTAGAGTTTGACAATTCCCAAATCAATTACATAAAGTCTTTACCATTCCACCATTCACAAAAAATCACGAAAGAAAGCAATAAACTGTTTACGGTTGAACTAACCATGCAACCAACTTATGATTTCAGAATGGAAATCCTTAAATATGGCGACCTATGTGAAGTTATTGAACCGATTGCATTAAGAAATCAAATGAAAGTGATTGCACAGAATATGCTTAAAAAATATAAAAAGTAACTTATGAAATCGCCATTAACAAAAAGTTTGCATAAGCAAACACCAATAAAAATATAGCGATACCATATGACAATTAAAAATCAATATATAACAGCATATGAAAATAACTGCAATTTCGGATACACATAGTTTACACCACCAACTCAATTTACCTGGAGGAGATTTGCTAATTCATGCAGGTGATGTATGCAATAGAGGCACACAACAAGAAGCTGTTAATTTTATGGAATGGATTGAAAAACAACCTTATACCTATAAAATTTTTATAGCTGGAAATCACGATTTCTTTTTTGAAAATTTCACACAACAAGAAATACAAGACAGGCTACCTAAAGGTGTTTTTTTTCTGAATGATTCAGGAATTGAAATAGAAGGAATAAAGATTTGGGGCTCTCCAATAACACCAACTTTCTGCAATCTAGCATTTAATAGAAATAGAGGTAATGAGATTAGTACACATTGGGATAAAATACCGCAAGACACCGATATATTAATTACACACGGACCAGCTTATGGTATTTTAGACAAAACACTTAATGGCTTACATGTTGGCTGCGAAGAATTAGCACAAAAAGTAATTGCTTTAAAATCTAAATTTCACATTTTTGGACACATTCATGAAACAAAGGGTTTAACTAAACAAGGTGACACAACGTATATTAATGCTGCATCTGTAAATATTGAGTATAAAGTAAGAGAAGTGCCTTATTGTGATTTTGAAATAAAGCTTTAATTAACAAGCAAAATAGTATATTTGAATGGATCAGAAAAACTAAAACTAAATGAGTGAATTAGAAATTATTAACACCACCAATTTATTAAATCATGTAAGTACCATTAAGAGTAAATACGATGATTTAGCGGAATACACTGGTGAAAACTATAATGTTTTTAATGTTTTAAATATTTATAGTGATGAATTAAGTCATTCTGCAATAATTGGAAACTTACTTGATGCTAAAGGGAGACATGGTCAAAAAGATGTTTTTCTAAAATTATTCTTAGAAGAAATTCAAGGTTTTGATGATAAAAGTGTGCAGTTTACAACCCTACACTCATTTAAAACTGAATGTAGTAAAGTAATAATCGAAAAACACGTTGGGAAAGTAAATCATGAAAACGGGGAAGGCGGAAGAATTGATATTTTAATAAATGATGGTCAAAATAACATTATAATAGAAAACAAAGTTTGGGCTGGAGACCAAAACCTACAGTTGATAAGATACAATACTCATGACTTAAACGCTCCAATTTTATATTTGACTCTTGATGGCAAACCACCTTCAGAAGCTTCAATTAAACATGAAGTTAAAACTAAAAAATTAACTTTAGGAAAAGAATTTATTTGTATTTCTTACCAAAAAACCATTAAAAACTGGTTAGAACAGTGCATTAAAGAAATGGCTAATAAACCCATTATAAGAGAGTCATTAAATCAATATTTAGTTTTAGTAAAGCAATTAACAAACCAAAGCACAAATAACAAAATGGAAAAAGAATTACATGAGATCATTTTAAATAATTATCAAGCATCAAAGGAAATTTCTAACAACTTTAACAAGACAATTTTAAACTTTTCAAACAGTATATTTTTAAAAATTTTTGAAGAATTAGAGGAGTTTTTAAAGAAAGAAAATTGGGTTGTTTTTTTAAAAAATGAAGTTTTAGAAGAAAAAAGTGGGGGTGAATTTTATGCAAAGCCTAAAAATCAAATAAAAGATAATTGGGGTATAGGTATTGAGGGTTTTAATCCTCTTAGAAAAGGTAATATATTTTTTGGAGATAAAATTTCTATTGGAGTTATTGGATTTCATGGTATTAAAGACTACTATACTAATTATTTACTTATTGAAAACACAAGTCGTAGTGATGCTTGGTGGAATGATTATATTTTGCTTGATAATTATGAAAATTTAGAAACGAGTTTTAAAAATGATAAGTTAATTGAGTATTTATCAAACAAAAAGAACCAAGATTGTTTTGTGCAATATGTAGTTAGTGGTTTTATAAGTTATTTCAGAGTACATAAAGATTCATTTGAAAAAATGATAAATGAACTCCAAGTTGAAGAAATATAGATTAATATGAATAAAAGACACTATCCCAAAACCTAAAATTTTGGGATTTTTTTATTTTACTCTGCCTTAATTTGGCTATGTGAACCTTCATCTTTGTACTATAAATTAGTAAATAGAACAAAATGAAAAATCAAGTTTTACAAACACTTTTAATCATTCACAATAGATTAAGAAATGTAACAGATACAACTACTGTTATAGAATCAATCCAAGTAAATAATGAAGAAATTACTTTTTTAGCTAAAACATTTCAGACTTCAGAGGAAGAAACAATACTGTTAGCAGCTTCTTGTATTTACCTAACAGATGCTTTTAAAAACAAGGATAAATTCAATATTAAAGAGTTGTCAAAATTGTTAGAAGTTGAAATGTTGGATATTTTAAAATACCTTAAAAATATCGAATCATTAGTAGAAAAAGGTTTGTTGATAAAATGCCCTTACGAAAAGGATAATGCTGCTTTTAACCTTGCAATTGATGTGCTAAATAAAGAATATACAATTACACAAGAGGTTGTTAATTACTTAATTTAATTAAACTCTCGAGTCTAGCTATACAGTCTATTCTGATTATTTCATCATTCATCTAATATATTATAAATCTAAATAAAAAGCAATGCGTTTTTTAAACTATAAAACAACACAAGAACTCTTATTTGAGTTTAAAAATAGACTAATTACTATTTCTAAAAGCGATTCGAGTAAAAGAGGAATTTTATCAGGCTTTTACAAACTCGATACTATAACCAAAGGTTTTAAACCAGCAGACTTAATATTGGTTTGTGGAGCTGAAGACATGGGGAAAACTTCATTTACAGTATCATTAATTAGAAAAATGGCTTTTGAAAATAAATACCCAACTGTTTTTTTCTCATTACAACTAACTTCTGCTCAAGTTATGAATGCAATTGTTAGTCAACAAACAAAAATTTCTGCAGGAAAATTTCGAAACAATAGCCTTAATCCAGAAGAAACGGAACTTATTTTTCAAAAAATGCAAGAATATGAAAACACTCAACTTTATGTATACGATTATCCCTTTTTAACTGTTTATGATCTAGAAAAAATTTTAGAATGTAACCCGCCTGATTTTGCTGAAGTTATTATAATTGATTCATTACAATTAATGGCAAAAAATAAAAAGGACCAAGCGACTAAAGTTTTAAATAAAAGAGAATTAACTAAAATTACTTTTAAATTAAAAAAATTAGCAGTTAAGTTCAATATCACAATACTTCTCATTGCGGATATTAATTTAATAAGTAAAAAACAGGATATGCGTCCATTATTATCAGATATTAGAAAATATGCGCCAATTGAAACTTATGCTGATTTGGTTTTGGTTTTATATAGGCCAGAATATTATAAAATAGAGGAATGGGATGATGAAGAGCAAACGTCTACAATTGGAGAAGCTGAAATAATAATTGCCAAAAACAAAAATGGAATATTGGATAATATTAGAGTTAAATTTGACGGTCGCCTAGGAATGTTTGATAACTTATCATGTTAATTTTTTCATTTTATATTTCACACAGCCATAGTTTGGCTTTCTGTTAAAGTAGTTTTACTAAAAAAGAAACGATGACTCTAATCTATCATTTACAAACATTACACTACAATTTCACTAAATCAAAATTTGAAGATTTCGATTTTAAAACGGCTTTAAAATATTGTAAACTCCTTTATAAAGACATGCCAACTTTCCAAAAGGAAATTTTAAGTAAAATGGAAAATAATCCAGACTTACAAAATTTACGCATAGAATTAGAAACAAGTTTTGAAGATGCAATTCCTTTAACGGAAAAAGAAATTCTCAATATAAAAAACGAAGACATAAGCGACTTTGCTATGCTTCATCATCAAAATTATTTTATTCCTAAGGCAGAAACAAATCCAATAAAAGAAAAATTTCACAAACAATATATTGAAAAAATACAAAATTATTTAGAGGATGAGCCTTGTACTTTTTTTCAACCGTATTTAGGTTCTGACTTAGTGGATGAGAAAACACCTTTTTATATCAAAAGCATTAAAGAATATAGAATAGAAGAGCAAAAAGAATATATTTATTTCACGCTAAACAACATGGATAAACTATATTTAAATACGAGCATCAAATATCTTGTTTGCTCCTATTTAAACATTAAAGAAATTGAACTCAATGAAGGTTTACTTTTTTTAGATGCTACTAGTAATCAAATTAAAAACATTGAACTCAATGAGCAACTTCAAGAACTGAATATCGCTTCAAATCAATTAGAAGTTTTAGAATGTAATGCCACATTAAAGTCACTCTATGTTTCAAACAATAAATTGGTAAAACTGAAATTAAACCATACATTAAAAGAACTTATTTGTGCATCAAACAATTTAGAACAGTTGGAACTAAACGAATGTTTAGAGGAAGCCGATTTATCTAACAATCCTTTGCAACATATAAAAATCAATAAAAACTTAAAATCAATTAGTCTATCCCATCCCGAAAACAAAAAAATCACAATCGATAATTCAATTGGGAATAAAAATGTAATAGTAGATTATTTTTTAAATTAAAAAATGACTCATTAAATGGCTTAATTGACTTATTACATTTACGGGAAACCATAAAACATTCCTGAAAACTCTAACTATTTTTACATTCGATAGCTTGTTAAAAAGGTATGTAAACGCATACGAAAAATTGTTGGTTTACTGTATTATTTTTGGTAAGTTTGGAAAGCTATAAAAAAATAAGCAAAAGGAAAAATTCCAATATGAAATTGAAAATATTACTACAATTTTAGAAAAAAAATGATACTTCTGATAAGAATAAGTTTGAGTTAATGAAGTAAGATTGGGCAAGGATTAAAGAATTATTAAAGACGTAATAATGGAAGAAATAAAAAATTGTAACTGTCCAATTTGTAAAACGACTATTGAATTTGTGTCAAGACATCCTAATATTATTTGTGAGGGCTGTTATAAAAGACTTACCGATATTAATGGAGAAAGAATAGAGTTTTTCAACACCTCTTTTACTGGAGGGTGCGAAGCTGAATATATAGGTACTGGAAAACCTTATTTAAGTGATAAATGCTATGTCGATGGAATTCCATGTATTGCTGTGGAAGGCAGGTTTGGAGGTATTGTTGTAGAAGTTGTAAAATAATATAAACATGAAAGCAAAACATTACGAGAAACATATTTTTTGTTTAGAAGGCGATTGGCACGAAAATTTAAAACAAAAAAGTTCTATTTTACCTGCATTGGAATTATTAGAATTAAATGCTAATGTTGAGAGTATATATAAAACATGTGCCACGAAAACTGAGTTTTATACAAGGATAGAACAATTATTAAGTAATAAAACTAAATATAGTAAATATCAAATTATCTATTTAGCATTTCATGGTTTTAATGGGGGTATTCAAATTTCAGAGGATGAAGAAGTTACTTTAGCTGAATTAGCGATAGAGTTCGAAGGTAAATTAGAGGGAAAGATAATTCATTTTGGAAGTTGTAGTACTTTAAAAATACATGAAGAAGATATTTATAATTTCCTTGAAAAAACAAACGCCTTAGCTATTTCAGGTTATCAAAAAGATGTTGATTTTATTTCTAGTACGGTAGTTGACGTTTTGTTTTTTGAATTATGTCAAAATTTTAAACTTACAAATGCCATTGAAGATAACATGAATAAAATATATGGAGAGTTATGTAAGCAACTTCAATTTAAAATTTATCATTAAATGAAATTAGAGAATTTTAAAGAACAGTTTGAAGCCAATTTTGAAGCTACTTTTACAGATGCTTTAACCAATGAAGTTATCGGGGATATTTTTAAAAATAGACAAACAACTGATTCTATAGATTGTAAAAATAAATTTGGCATATATGTTTTTTTTTATAAAACAGAAAATAAATTTGAAAACCTTGCTTATTTAAAATCCATTTGGGATCATGAAATAGGGCATGAAAATTTTTCTAAAGTAGTTCAAAAAAATTTTGATGTTTGTAAGTTTGATAAAGGTTTTTACCCTTTTTATGTTGGTAAATCAGAAGAACTTGCCACAAGATTAAACCAGCATATAACACATCATAAAACGCATTCCACTTATGGTTTAAAATTAGCAAATAGAAAACATTTCAAGTTAGAAGATTTTGAAGTTGGTTATTGGCAATTAGAGTCAGATGCAAAATTTTCTAAAGTAGTAAGTCAATTTATCATTACTACTTTAGAACAAAAAGTAAGAGAGAAATTAAATCCTTTAATAGGAAAAAAATAATTAAATGGATCAAATTACAAAAGAACATATTTTACAAGCAATTGAAGAAATTGACACAAAAGGAGCAAGGCCTGGAAGACATTCAAGTACATATGATTTATTGTACAATAATAAATTATACCCACCTAAATTAATTATAAGTATAGCGAATCGTTTTGCTAATGGAACAGAATTAAAACCTGAAGAGTTTCAAGGTGGGCCAAATAAACCAGCATTTAATATTTTGGAAAAATTTGGATTTAAAATTATTCCTAAAAAAGATAAAATATCTGATTTAATAGATAATTACAAAAAACACATTAAAGTAACTCAATTAAAAGATGAATTATACAAATGGGAACTAATAGTTAAATATAAAGGAAGACCAAATTTAGATTCACCTAATTTGATAAACGAATTAAAAGAAATTAATTATAGTAATTTAATTTATGGTCTTGGAAAAGGTGTTTTAATTCATTTAGTAAATGAAAAACCAAATGAATTAAGAGAATTATTAAAAATGTTATTTGATGAGTCTTTTCCATTACAGAAAAGAATTAAAGAGTTTAATGAACAAACTTTAAAACTATATAGAAGTTTAGGGGAAACTCTTTCACATCATCAGGATGAAAGAACAATTGCAACCTATTTAACATTTTATAATCCTGAAAAATACACTTTTTATAAGAGTTCATTTTATAAAAAACTATGCAAAACTTTGAACACAAAGTCTGCACCTAAAAATGAAAAGTATGTTCATTATCTAGAACTTGTAAATCAAATTATTGAAGATTATATTCAAGAAGATACAGAATTAATTGATTTGGTTAAAAGTTATATTCCTGATTATTATGACGGTAAAAATCATTTATTGTTAACTCAAGATATTTTATACCAAATGTTAGATAAACAAGAAAATGTGAATTATTGGGTGTTTCAAGGGAGTCCAAAAATTTATAATGTAGAGGAGTCTCTTAAGGATAATGCTCTAACAACATGGATGGTAAATGCTCATAAAGAGAAGATTAAAAAAGGAGATAAATTTATATTGTGGCTTTCTGGAAATAAATCAGGATGTTATGCTTTAGGAACAGTTGCATCTGAAGTTGGATTACATAATGAGGGTTATAATGAGTATAAATATTATCTAATTACTCAAGAAAAGCAAGAAAGAGATAGAGTACTTGTCGAAATAGATCAAAACTTTTGTGAGAGTCCGATATTTTGGGAAGATATAAAGAATGATGACACTTTTAAAAATTTTAATGGAGGAAATCAAGGTACAAATTTCACGGCAACTGAAGATGAGTATTTAGCTCTACAAGATATTTTTAATTCAAATAATAAAAACGCATATACTGAAGTTAAGGAGCAATTAGATAAAGTAAAATTTGAAGCGTTTTTAAAACTATTACGGGATTTTATTAAAATAAATAATCTTGCTTATAATGATGAAAGATTAAGTTTTAATGTTAGAAAAAACGAAAATAGAATCGTTTTTATTATTGGTAGTAGGTATGCTTTTAATATTCAAAAAAATAAAAAAGAAACTATTTTTTCTTTTGTTTCTCAAGAAAAAATAGGAGATAAAAACGGAAAATTCACAAATAATAAAGGTGTTTTTGAAGCGTATTCGAACGAAGTTGAATCGGTTCAAGGTATTGAAGATAAGATTGTAAATGGAATTTATATTGAGTTAAATAGAAATAATAAAAGCCCTTTTAGAAAATTTACAAATCAAGATTTTATTAATGATGTTTTTCAATCACAAAATACTCAAACGGTTATGAATACTAATAATTATAAAGCTCCAATCAACCAAATCTTATACGGTCCTCCAGGAACGGGAAAAACGTATCATACCGTTTTAGAAGCTGCTAAGATTGTTACAGGTAATGAAAATATTAGTTATGATGAAGCTTTAAGTGTATTTAATGACAATCTTCACAATCAAATAGAGTTTATAACCTTTCATCAAAACTATAGTTATGAAGATTTTATTCAAGGTATTCGACCTGATACTGAAAATGGAAAAGATTTATCTTTTGAAAAGAAAGACGGTGTTTTTAAACGTATTGCCGATAGAGCTTTAAAAAACTTAGAAGCATCAAAAAACCCAGAAAGTGCTAAGAAAGATTTTGATTTAGTTTTTCAAGAATTAATTCAGCCATTGAATGATGCAGATATTGAAGAAGTAGAGGTTAAAATGAAAAAATCATCGTTCTTTATAACAGAAGTTGGTGAAAAATCAATTGAGTTTAGAAAAAATATAGGCGATTCAAATCATACATTAAGTATTAATACTTTACGTAGAATGTATGATAGAGGAGTTAACGATATTATTTTAGGAGGATTACAACCTTATTATAATCCTATACTTGAATTACTTTTAGAAAACGGTAAATCCAAAGTAATTGCAATTGAAAAGAAAAATTATGTAATAATAATTGACGAAATTAATCGTGCTAATATTTCACGTGTATTTGGAGAATTGATTACGTTAATAGAAGAAGATAAGCGTTCAGGTGGAGAAATACCTTTACGAGTAACTTTGCCTTCTGGAGATTCCTTTACAGTACCTTCAAACCTGTACATTATTGGAACAATGAATACAGCTGATAAGTCCATTGCGTTATTGGATATTGCATTACGTAGACGTTTTGAATTTGTTCCTATGTATCCAAATATTAATGTAGCAGGAGTTAATAGCCCATCAGTTTTAGAAACTATAAATGCAGAAGTTGTCAAGCGAAAAGGGCATGATTTTACTATAGGTCATGCCTATTTCATGGGTAAAGAATATTCTTTAGAGAAAACAATCAACAATAAAGTTATTCCATTATTGTTAGAGTATTTTATGAACGATGAAAAAGAAGTTGCAGCAATTTTAAAAGCAGCTGACATAGAAATAGGAGGTTGGCCAATGAAAATGAAAACGGCGTGATAAATCTTTTCGAATATAAAAACAAAGTAGCTTTTCCAGAAGAACATTTCGACGATTTAGAAATGTTCCTAGATGATATATGGAAAAAGAGAGAAAAGTCAGTTTATTATAGCGAAGAAGAGAATAGAGAAGAAGTACAGCGTTTTTTACAATTTTTTCATAAAACGAAAGAATTGAAATCTAATAAGTTTGTTGGAGTAATCCATTTTCAAGATCAAACGATTAATCTTTTACCTAAAATTTTTCATTCTAATAATGTTGCAACAGAAGATGATGTAAGGGTAATAAATGCACATGTTTTATGGTGGTTGAGTTATTGTCGTAAATTAAAGTTTCCTAATTATCTTTCAGGAATCAATTCTGAAAAAGCTGATTTTTTCGAAATTTTAATTTACTTATTTAGTAAGTATACAAAAGAGCTTTTAAATTCTTCTATTTTCCAAAAGTATGTTGAAGTTGAAAATGAATTAAGTTTTGTAAAAGGCAGAATTAATTTCAATACGTATATCAATGAAAATTTAGCTCGTGGTAGAAACCATAAAGTAAATTGTACATATGATTCTTTTGAAATGGATAACGAGTTTAACCAGTGTATTAAGCATGTTGCAAAAATACTTTTGTCCGCTTCAAAAGATTATCAAAATAAGCGAAATTTAAACGATATTCTGTTTTTATTAGATGAAGTCTCAGATGTTGCAATTTCTGCAGATAAATGTAAGAGAATGCAATTTAATCCAATGTTTTCTAGTTTTGAAACAGTTAGAGATTATTGTGTTTTGTTTTTAGAAAACAGTATTTCGTTTAACTATAAAAGTGATTTAAAATTATTTGCTTTTCTATTACCTATGGAATATGTATTTGAAGATTTTATTTATGGTTTTATAGATAAAGAAATAGAGGGTGTAAACCCAAAAGGACAAGCTTCAGGAACTTATTTAGATGAAGCAAAAAACTTTGGTTTAAAACCTGATTTAATTTTAGATTTAGGACATAAAAAAGTAATTGCCGACACTAAGTATAAAATTGTTTATTCAGACGATACTGATCCTAAAAAGGGTATTTCCCAGTCTGATTTATACCAAATGTTAGCATATGCAGTTCGTTTTGAAATACAAGAGATAAAATTATTTTACCCAAATACTGTTGCAACAGAAGCAGCAACGGGTTTTACTTCAATAGAAATTAAAGATAAACTAGCAGAAGACAAACAGATTAGTATTACAGCTCATCAATTACCTGTAATTGATAAATCTATTACTGTTGCAACGTTGTTGAAACACGATAAATTACTAAATTGTTTTGAGGGTTTGAAAGAGGATTTAAAAATAAAATTATTTACTATTTTAAATTTATAGTAGAAAATATTTTCTAATCTTTTCCAAAAACACTTTCATATGACATTGAATCATCATCGAAATCATCATCGTTTCTATTAGGAAACATTCTGTTTAATTCTGATTCTGCATCATAAAAATCATTTTCTTTTTTAAATAGAGATATTTTTTTTATTAATTTTAGTAATGGTTTTTCTTTCCCCGGGAAACAAAATTCTAACTCTTCACTTAATTCTTCCTCTAACTTATAAATTCTTTCTTCCAGTTCGTCTAATTCTCTTTCTTTGTTTTCTTCAACGATTTGATGAAATTTTTCTTCTAATTCCTTTATATTCATTATTATTATTAATTAATTACTTTCAGTTTCAAATAGAAAAACTATCTAGAAGTTTAGTAATCCAACTTCTGATTGCTAGTTGTTCATCATTGTTTATTTGATAACAGGTAGTTGTATTCCTAACTTGTAAACTTTTTGATATAATTTTTCTTCAACTCTGTTTTCAATTATCTTATTTCCTTTGAAATCTTTATTCACGTTCTTATCTAAATCAGGATATATAATTAATGTGTCTATGATTTTATTAAAATTATTAAACCCTAAATGAGTGTAAACACTTTTTAATCTTGCATAACCACTCACTTGCCTAACATCTTCCTGAACAGTATTGTTTTTCCAGGAGGGTTTATATTTTGCATCAATCACCATTTCAAAACCGGTAGATTTTAATATAAAATCTAATTCATTTCCACCATCTGGTTTGAATTGAAAATCTACATCATTATAAAATCGATCTTTTAACAAGCCTAATACATAAAGCTCAAATAGTTTACTCATATCAATCCAGAATGGCGGGGTTTGAATTGTTTTTTTTGATGTATTAGAAATGTTATATCCAAAACGCTTTAGTATCAATTTTGCTAAATGTATAGCTTGCTCATACTCTTTATAAAATACGTTTGTTTTTGTATGTTTAATTTCGTGAAGTTCTATATTATCAGATACTTTTGTAAATACTGGGTTAATATAATTAAATGTGTTTTGTATATCAATATTTTCAATTAATTGGGCATAGTTTGGTAAATAACGTTTTACGAATGTGAGTGCTTTTTTTAGTAATCTATTTTCTTTTCCGTTTATACCAAATTCTTCATAAGTACAGTAGGTATTTAAATTTTTGTTTTGGGTTACATTATGTTTAATAGTTTTACTAACTTGAATTTTACCCTTTACTTTACCATAAAGGTTTTTTTCTACTTTATAGTATGATTTTTTAAGTCCTTTTCGTGTTATGATTTTTAGTGTGCTTAAAAATTCTACAATCAAGAAAGGGGTTAATAAATCTTGGTTTTGTTCTATATCAATATATTCTTTATCCCATTTTATTTCAAATAAATCATTTATTTCTTTACTTACATCAGTGTGTCTTAAAGCAGAAAAAAGCATACTAATGAAGTTAATTTCATTTTCGTTTTTATTCAATTTTGGGGCTATGTAAATAGCATTGTTTTTATCAATCCAATCTACACCAACAAAATATCCCGCATTTATATTAAAAACTTTGTTTTCATGGTGATTTATAGTATAACAAGGCATTGACACATCTTTATTACGATGTGTTTTCTTAAACAGTATCTCGTATTTTTTTTCAGGACTTAAATTATCTGAAAAAAAACACTCGTTATCATGTTCCCAATATTTTACCAGATTATAAGTCAAAATTTTCTATGTCTTCTAGTTTCTTATTTAAATTGTCACTTTCAAGTAACAAACCATCTTTTACATACTCACGTAAAATTGGCATTATTTCGTATTTTAATCTTATACTTAATTCGGAATTTTGTTCTTCTTCCGTTCCATCTTTTAAAATAAAATAACTATGTCCAAGTTGTACATCTTTAAAATTAAAATCTAGTGCTAACCATTCTGAATTTACTTTTTTACCATCCTTATCTTTTACGAAAAGATCGCTTACCTTTTTAAATATTTCTTTTGCATTCTTATTATTGATTGGTTCCTCATCCGGTAATACATCAACAAAGGCAAAACGCCTTTTAATTGCATAATCAATATGACTAACACTTCGGTCTGCAGTGTTCATTGTACCAATAATGTATAAATTTTCTGGAATTGTAATTTTATTATCCCCATTTTCTAAAGTATACATAGTTTCCACTGCCTCACCTCTATATTCTAAGGCATATATTAACTCACCCAACACTACTGGTAAATTTGCCCTGTTAATTTCATCAATAATCAGGACGTGAGGTGTTTTAGATTCTAAAGCATTTTGAGCAAATTTTGCTAATACTTTATTTTCTGTTTGATAAGCTATTTTACCATCTACATTTTTTGCTGAAATACCACGTACAAAATCTTCGTAGCTGTATGATGGGTGAAACTGAACAATTTTTATTTTATCTTTATTATTTTCTCCAATAAATTGATTAGCTATCTTTTTTGCACTATATGTTTTACCTGTACCAGGAGGGCCTTGAAGTATTATTTGTTTTTTATGTTCTAAAATTTCAATATATTCTCCTATTTTTGCTTTCTCCATGGAATTATCATTTAAAATTGTTTTGATATGTTTTGAAAAAGTTTGAATTATGTCTTCGTAATCAAATATGTCTGCTTTTTTCAAGTCACTTAATTTTCGATTTTGAGTATCTAACAAACCATATTCAAATCCATTTTTTACTTTGAAAAATAATTGTTTAGCAAATTTTTGTGTTTTAAAAGTGTTATTATAAATTGCGAACCAGATTTCATTTGTGCCTTGATTTTGAGCTCCATCAAGATGAACTAAATTAATTTTAGTTTTACCTTCAATTTGTATTTCTTTTTGAATATTTGATATGAGTTGATAAAAGAAATCAACTAAATCTTGTTTTTCTTTTTCATATAAAAATGAATAGAGTATTCTGAATGGTTTACCCCAAGACTGAAAAACATTTTTTTCAAAATTTTGATCAACTTCTAACTTTACTCTATCAATTAATTCATTTGAAATTTCTTTACCCTCTATTAAATTCTCTAACAATCTATATCGAAGTAATACTACAGGTTGATCACTTATATCACCTCTTTGTAAGTAAGTATATTCAAGTTTTTTTAGCTCAACACTACTTAATTTGTTGACCTCTTTGAATAATTCCTCTGTATCATCTAATAATGCAGTATAATGTTTTTGAAGATTTGCATAATATTCAATATTTTTTAATTCTTTTTTTTGCTTTTCCACTTGTTTTGACGTCAACTGCTCTATAGAAATACCAAAAACAGAACGTAAAATTTTATTTTCAAAATCTATTAATTCATACTCAGGAATTTGATGAAATGTTGTAACCCCTTTTGGGGTCCACCATTTTTTAAAAGTTTTGTCATAATCTTTACTATCAACAGCATCCATCAATTTTATGTATTCTCTGTCTGTCCAATCATTTTTGTCTTTAAGTGATGAATACATAGGTCGGTCATCTTTAAACATACCAATAAATTCAATTGAATTGTTTGATCTGCATACATAAAACAAGTCTCCTTTTTCAGCATTTAAAAATAGATGCCCTTGGCTTTTATTACTTTGCCCTATTGAGGGTGTATTAGGATGCACACATACTAAGTTTTTGTCATATAAAGTTTTATATGCATTGTCATCAAAGTATTCTTTACCTAGAGATAATTTAAACATTTTCATCACTCTAATTTCATTTATCATTAAACTTCTATTTTTCCTAAATCTATAATACCTGCAGTTAATTGAGGTGAAATAATATAGTATTGATTTTAATTACCTCTAACAGGTTTCGGCCCAGCCCTTTTTTTACTCAAAATTTATTTGGGGCCAGATTTTATTCAAGGAGGAGGTCTATTATATGAAAAGTAGCGGATTTTTAAACACTGAATTTTCGGTTTATAACTAACGTTTATTTAATTGTTTATCTTTCATTTAAGTACTAAAAACGCTATTTTTTTATATTCGTTGTTGTACACTGGCTTTTTCAATTCGCAAATTTACTAGCGTCGGCTTTTTACAATGTCAATCCTCTATCAAAATCAGGATGAAATTGAGCAGGAATAGTCCCTCTAATGTTACCAATATTTTGAATTCCTCCCATAATAAAATTATGATTATTAACAATATTTCTAACAAATTCATTGCAATTAACTCTTGATAGTATCCCAAAGCCATTTCCCAAAGTTTGTTTTAAATATGCAGAAAGATTACCTGGAGGTAAAATAAAAAATTCAATTCTTAATTCTTTTCCCCAAGCAGTTCCTTTAACATCATTGTCTTCCCATTTAAGTTTTGTTCCACCATTTGATTTGGCTAGAAACCCTAATAGTTCATAATATTCATTCTGATTATTGAAACGAATTTGACCAACTTTTCCGAAACTTACTTTATACATAGATTTAGTTTTTTAGTTATGCTCGTGCATAAGTGTGATTTATGATTTGATGTTTAATTTCTTCGTAATCCATACCTATTTGGAAATGTTCTGTTTCAAAACCAGTGTTTAGTACGTGAATAAAATCCTCCAAGGAATAGTCATTTTCACCAGAACGATAATTAATTTCAATTGAATCTAATTTTGAAATTAGGCAAAGAGCTTGATAACACTCATCTATAACTGATGTCTTATTATTTGGATGAGCTCTATAAAAGTGCTGATTTGGAGTAAGAATAATTATGTTTTCAGGTGAATCGGCAATTTGAGGAAATTCACTTTCCATAAAAATATGATGGGCTTGCAAACCTGGATATTGTTCAAATCTATGAATTTCACTAAAAGGATGCATTTTACGTACGAAGTTCTTTGCTTTTGCAATTTGGTACTTAAAATATCCTTTATTGTCTACAACATCTTCAAATAATGTTTTTGCTTCTTCTCTTGTTAAAGATTTGTCTCTATTAATATCTCGCCAATTTGGGCGATTGTAATACAATTCGTCTAGAGAAATAACAGTTTGAGAAATTCTTCCACGTCTGGTTCCAAATTTTTTCTCTTGATAAGCTAACGGATTTATAATTTTTGTGAATATTCGTGAAATGTCCACTGGGTCATTTTTGGGAGTATTATTTATGATAAAATCAATAAAACGAGTTTTCAATCTCTCATAACCAGCATTATTTTGGGAGATAAAAAAGTCATCAAACAATCCTTTGATATTACTGTCAGAATTAAGTTTATTTAAATATTTCTGTAAAAAAACAACAGCATTTCTTTCTCTTATTGCAATATATTCTAAAACAGCTTTATTATTAACAGTATATTTATAAGGTCTTTTTGATAAATTCTCATTTAATATACCTGTATATGACAGCATTTTAATAGGTTGCGAAAAGAATTTGTCATATTCATTTTCTGCTTTTTGTACGTCAGGTTTATTAAAAACTTCCTTAACTAAAGTGTTTGAATAATCAAAGTATCTGATATCGTTAATTGTAAATGGTTCAGCATTTACATTTAAGTATTCCAAAATGCATTCTGCAACGCCAGAGACTACATCTGGTGTTACCTTTTGGTCCATAAACGTTCCTATGTTTTTCTTTCTTATGTCTAAATCTAAACCATTAAAATGGTCATCAACAATTCTACTCATTTGGTATATTTTTTAATAAGCCAAAGAAAAATACAGAATTGTTGTCAATGTTCAAAGAACGTGTTCCGTGATTTCTTGCTACTCGATAATAATTTTCAAATTCTTTAGTACTATAAAAATCTAAATCTTGTTCAGTTGGTAATCTGCTTCCGTTTTTTAAGGTCAATAAAGCAACTGAACCATCTACAATTGTATTTTTAGGTAAGAATGTTGCTCTGGGATAATAAGTTAAATTTGGAACCATTACAACATCATTTTCATTGATGTACTTTGAAACTGCCAAGTTTTCCATATCATCAACATAACAGTCATAATTTTTTAGGTCTTTAATTTTGTTGTTTCCAATGTTTCTAGCTTTTAAGACTCTTATTTGTCCATTATTTTTGGTTAAAGATTTTGTTATCTGTCTGTCTCTAAAACTTTGGAATATATCAAGTTTCATTTTAGAAGCAATCTTATCAAACTTATCGCTTCTGTAAATAAGCCAATATGGAAAATCATCAGATAAAATGTATTTCTTACTTTTTAAAGAGTAGTTTTTATCAATGTAACTTTCAATCTTAATTTCATCAGATTTTTCTGTTTCGATTGTATTCACTAAAAAACTAACAGTTTCAATTTTTACTCCTTTAAATGCTTTTTCTCCATAATCGCAAATTTTCTCTAGATTATAGCTGTTAATAAGTTCTCTAGTTTTATTAAACTCTGGAGAATTTAATAGACTTTTAGGAACTATTAAAGAAACATAATTACCTAACCTTATTGATTTTTCAATAAAAAAAGAAAATAGATTATTTGTGTCTGTATTTTGTATCCCGAACTTATAACTTTCAAGTAAAGCTTTGTTTTTAGTTAATTTTTTATAAGGAGGATTTCCTACAACTATATCGTATTTTAATTTTGTATTCCAAATTAGAAAATCTACATTTTTTAGATTGATTTTGAAGTTTTTCGGAACTTTAATATTTTCTAAAATAGTTTTTAAAACCCTCAAAGAGTTATTATCAATGTCACAAACATCAATAACTATTTCTTCTTTTTCTTTATATTTTTCAATCAATTGAGGAATAAAATTGCCAACACCAACTGATGGTTCTAAAATTCTAATTTTCTTTTTCTTTTTAAGTTCTGGTAAATCTTTAATTACTGTAAAAGCAATGTCTTTTCTTGTAAAATATGCAGAAGTTTTTTGTCTTTCAGAATTGGAAAATTCTGCAATTAAAAAGATGCTTTCAAGAGATAGTTTGTTGAAGTTTTCTTTGATGAATTTTATTAAGTTATCTGTAATATTTAACTCATTTTCTTTAATAATACTTTTTATTTCAGAACTTGAAATTTTCTCTTTTTTATAGTAATCTTTAATATTTGAAGCAATACTTTTAAAAACACCCGTTGGTACAGCTTCACCAAGACAATGTCTAATGTTTAATTCTTCCTTTTTAAGGAAAAGTTTTTTTTCTAAATTTGTTCTTTCGTTTAAATCTTTCGTTTTTATATTTGACCACTCAAAACTCTCTGGAATTGACATCATGCGCATAAGCTCTCTTATTGAGAATACTCTATTGTCTTTTGGATGAACTGTATTTTGGCTTGACAAAATATCATTTCTTGTATGTACACAAGGGCCTTCTTTATCCCAATACCATCTTGCGTATTTATCTCCGTTTTTACTTTTATTAGGAACTAATTTTCCATCAATGATTCTGTGAGGAATTCTTAATTTATCAGTTTGTTCAAAAGCGGATTGACCTTCTTCTAAATTTTCAATCCAAGGCAGCATCCGTTGGTCGTATTCACGAAAACCGTGAAAAATATCCTCAGAAATTTCGCCCATTTCCTCTAATGCTGGTAAATCTCCAATAAGTTGTCTTAAAGTTTTTGCTTTTTGCTTTTTAGGGAAAATATCAAAAGGAGATACGTCTTGAATATCTTTTCTAATTCCAATTACTAAAGTTCTTGTTCTACTAGAATGTGAACCATATTCCTTGAAATTTATGATTTTAGAATGAATATTATATTGTCCTCCAAGATTATACTTTATAGCTTCTTTAATTGACTTATCAACTCCATCAGTATCTGTACAAATTGTATTTAAAAATGCTCTTACATTTTCGTAAATAAAAAATTTAGGGAGTATTTCTTGTGTAACTTTTATTGATTCAATTACTAATGAATTTCTTGATTTTTCATTGTTTTTTTTGTGGTTTGCCACAGACATACCTTGACAAGGTGGAGTTGCAATTATTACGTCAGGTTCTTTTATTTTGTATTTCTCTTGCCAAAATTTAAGCTCAGAAAAAAGCTTTTTCTTAACAGTTGTGTTAGAAATATCTCCGCCAATATATCCAGATTCGTATTTACATTTGTCATTGTAAGCTTGTATTTTAAGTCTTTTAGTCAAAAGTTCATTCGTTGCAATGCACTCAAAACCATTTTGTTTGAAACCATAGCAACCAACACCTGCACTACTAAATAAGCTAATGTATGTTAATGGTTTTTTCATAATTCTAATTTTCCTTGTTTTACATTTACATTTCGATAGTAGTTAGCAGTATCTTCTGCAACTGAAAAAACAGAATCAGAACATTTATATTTCATTGCTTCTTTTACAAATTTATCGGCAAAATATAAGTCTGTTACAGTTTGCAAGTCAGTTTGAAAAAGTTCAGCTAATTTTTTCAGTTTAGTTTTACTAAATTTTTGGCTTTCGTTTTCAATTCGGCATATAGCACTTGTATTAATACCTATTTTTATTCCGAGCTCGGTTTGTGTCCATTCTCTTTTTTCTCTTTCTACTTTAATATAATGTCCGAAACTTGTCATTTGACCTATTTTTAGCAAATGTAACAATATATTGCGATTTTTACATCAAGTTAGTTGTTTTTTCGGGTGGAAGTGGTGAAATTAAAGCTCTAATTTAAGAGCTTGTGTATATAGTTCTCAAGCTCGTAGTTGTTACGGACTTCGAAGACGAGTGTTTTCGGCTAAAGGAAAATACGAATTAAAATGGTAATTCCACTAAATTCCAGCTATATCAAAATGGCTGTTGGCAGCTGCTGTATTTTTAAATTATAGTCAAAAAAAAAGTGTCACTAATGCGACACTTTTGCTTCTTTTTATATATTTTAAACTTTTTGTAACGGTTTAAAATGTAGATTATTTAAAAAATCTTTTGCAGTTTCTACTTTTTTAGGAAACAAAACTCTTTCCTTCAATTTAGAAGAAACTAATGATAAAAGCGTAGTTTCAGACACTTTTATGTACTTGTCGGTTTTTATATTTTTAAATTCCATAGGACAAAGGTATTACTTTTTTTCAACAACAACACTAAAATATTCTTTATATTTTATATACTCTTCTATATATGAATTGTTAAATTCATCTTTAAAGCCACCAAAAAAGATGTATTCTTTTATTAAATCATCATAGTTTTTGTCTACATAATTCTTATAAATTCTTAATCTTTGATTGAATTTACGGCATTTTCCATTGATACACTTTTTCTTTGTACAATTTTGTATGCATTTATCCAGAAATTCTTGTGTGCTATCACTACCTTGAACGATAATTTTGTCTTTAGGAAATATTTCAAAAAAATTAGGGATGCTACTTAAAACGGTATTAAAAACTGGATATACATCTCCATTATTAGAGTTTGCATCATCAACTACTGTATCATTCTCTGGATCATAATTTCCAAAAGCTAAATTATAAATATTTTGATTTTCATATTCTTGAACATATTGATAATCTATAATTTTAATTATATTTTCACTGCCTTCACTAATAAAAAAATATCTTAAATAATCTTTTTCTTCATTTATACTTTCAGAAAGATTATAGGTGTTAGAATTCAAATTCATGTAATAAGATTAGATGACAAAAATAGAATAAAAATATTTTATATTCAATCAATTAAGGGTTTTCTCATGATTTTGCGCAACAGTTGCTGCCAACGTGTTGCCGCTTGTGGCAGTTGCGTAAATTTAAGACAAAAGATTACAAGTACAAAACTCCTCATGGAATTTTCGGAGAAAATTCCGAACACAAACCGAGCCTAGCAATTGCTACAAGCATCTATGTAAAAGCATAACTTTGAGAGTACTAAAAACGAAGATATGCAATTACAAGACACCTTATCTATTCCAAAGATATTCATTGGTTTAGATATTCACAAAAAAAGCTGGACAGTTTCTATCCAAACAGATTTATTTTTTCACAAGACCTATTCGATGCCTTCTAATGCTGAGGATTTGTACCAATATGTGGAGCGAACATTTCCAAATTACGCTGTAGACTTAGTTTACGAAGCGGGATGTTGTGGATTCTCTGCAGCACGCTATTTTTTAAACTTGGGTTGGAATGTTTTAGTTGTTAATCCCGCCGATGTAAAGACAGGAGATAAAGAGCGATACCAAAAAACAGATGCATTAGATTCTAAAAACTTGTCCAATCAATTAAAATCAGGTGTTCTAAAGGGAATTTATATTCCCACTGAAGAGCACGAACAGTTTATGACTTTGGCTCGTCATAGAACTCAAATCACAAAGAAATTGCGACAAACCAAATCGCATATCAAAAGTATGTTACTTTTTCATGGAATTAAAGTGCCTGAGGAGTTTGATAATCCGAATTGGAGTAAAGCTTTTATTGATTGGTTAGAGCAATTGAAATTTAGTACATCATGTGGTGATTTAGCCTTGCAAGGCAAAATACGAATGTTCAAGTTTATCAAATCAGAATATTTAGAAATTGCCAATCAAATGCGTGCTTATTGCCGAAAAACCAATAAGAAAGATTACAATCTTTTGAGAAGCATTCCCGGAATAGGAGGTTATTTAGCAAGTGTAATTTTGGCAGAATGTGGCGATTTACGTCGTTTTAATAATGAAGGACAATTTAGTTCTTACATTGGATTAGTTCCTGGGATTTATAATAGTGGAGATAGTGAAAAATGTTTGGGAATCACACCAAGAAGTCGTTCACAACTTAGAAGTTATTTAGTAGAAGCGTCTTGGATCGCTATTCGAAAAGATGTAGAGATGCAAAACTATTACCGAAAACATCAAGGGAGAAACGTAAAGAGTGTGATTATAAAAGTAGCTCATAAAATGTCGAGAAGAATTTTATCGGTAATCAAAACTGAAACACCTTATCAAATAAATCATAATTTAGAAGTTGAACAATAAAAAACAAACAAAGTATAACTTTCTTAACAAGCTCAATCATACAAGAGAAATAGACTACAAAACAGCCGTGGTGGTTCTATAATATGAAGCCACATCGCCAAGCAGGTAGCTATTTTATTTATTCTTACAATCATACCGATGCTGGTGGCTGCCCAAAGCAGACCACATATAGGAGCGTGAGCTTTAAGATTATAAAAAGATATATTATGAAGTAAAAGATATATGAATTCCTGGCATTATTGAAAAAGTTAGAATAACTTTTTCTGTCCAAAGCCTACGGCCGACAAAAAGTTGTTTCCAACTTTTCCAACAAGCCGTTGGAACGGAATTCTATACTCGAAAAACACCTTACATATAACCCTCTCAAAAGTTGTTAATAACTTAATGATGCTTTACATAGGAACGGCTGTTAGGGTGCGTTTTTATATTCAATCTTTCTATTCCGTTTCTGTACTTTTCAGAAACATAAACTTCGACCGTATCATTCCCATTTGTGGAATTACTTCCTGAAATATTAATATGGTTATTCTTTAAAACCAATTTAAGACTGTCAATATTTGTAGTTTTAATTAAAATATCTCTCTTTGGTTCAAACTCAAAACTTCCATTTCCTTTATAAAATTCAAACTCGTTTCTGAAAGTTTCAAGATATTCTTTGTTGCTCTCTGTAAGCCAATCCAATCCTAAAGATTTATTTATCCTGTTAACTGCTTGTTCATTCTTGCCAGCTAAAGTTTCCAACATTGCATAGTTAACTAAATTACTTAAACCCATTTCATCTTTAACTTTCGGTTTGTCGGTTAATTCGAGAGCTTTTTTATAGTTCGTAATTGCTTTTTCTTTTAATCCTTTATATTCATATAGTCCGCCTTTGACTTGATAATAATTTTCTGTTTCTTTTTGTTTAGTTGGCATTTCCTCTAAGAGTTCAAAGGCTTTCTCCAAGCTATCTTGTTCAATATATACTCCGATTAGTTGGTTTCTAATAAAAGTATTCGATTTGTCAATTTCGATTGCTTTAGAATAATTTTTTTTAGCATTTTCAAAATCATCATTGATTCTATATTCAACTGCCTTTTCGTTAAATTCTTTCACGCGCTTTTTATCAGCTTCCGATATTGAATTCTCGCAACTGATTGTAATAAAGACTAATAATGTGATTACTGTGATTTTTCTCATTTCAAATGCACCCTAACTTGTTTATACTCGCTACTTTGTTGCGTGTATATAACCTAAAAAAGGTATTTTGTCGCTATTGGGTAACGTATTGAGTTCAAATGTAAGTAAAAAGATACAATTTCAAATTATAAAATCATCTTTTTGTTAGTTGGATGCTTTTGTGTTTAAAAGAATATAAATTTCGGCGGCTTTAAAATACAATTTAATTTTTGTTTTTCTCAAATGTTGCAACAACCTTTAATTACCCTTTTTTACAAAAACAGTTTTTAATAAAAAATCAACAGCATCATCTTTTGTTAATTTGTTTTTAACTTTCTTTTTATCAAAAATGTATTTTTTTATTTCTTTAGAAGAGTTTACTAACTCTTGTTTAAAGTTTAAACTATTTGAGATTTTGCTTAAATTTATATAAGTCGTTGAAGGAATAAATTTATTTTGTACTTCAGTTAAATGATTTTTTAGAATTAATTGTTGTAACTCAATGATTTTTTTTAATTCTTTTGTTTGAAAGGGGCAATATTGTTCATAATTCTCAACTAACAGTGTTGCAACGTTAAAATAAAATTCTACTTGTTCTACGTATTTTTCAAGAATAAACTGGAATGTTTCGGCTTGCAAACTTTCTTTAAATTCAAAAAGCTTAAATGTGTTTTTAGATAAATTAATTGTTTTAAAAGTAAGTTCACTAATGTCAAATGGATCTTCGTCAAATAAAAACCAATTACTTTGATGTATGTAATTTACTTTATTAAAATTAGCTTCTAATAGTTGCAAATCTTCTGCTTTAATTCCATACTGCTCAAAAGCATTTATAATAGCTTCTTTTGGAAGATAAAATATAAAGTAATTGTATAATTCGGCAATTAATAATTCTGTATTTTTATTTAAATCTGCCATGTTTTTTTTTAAAATGTCCTGCAACACGTTGCAATTTGGTTTTATATACTTAATGCACTGTTAAGTACAGTAAATACTAGGATTGTGTTTTGTTTTATGTAAGTGTTGCAACATGTTGCAACGGCATTATAGTAATAAATTTGAATAATCTTCTGGAAGCTCTGCATCAATATCACGAAGGTATTTTTCAAGAGCAGTCATAGTTGTGTGACCAGTTATTCCCATCAAAATACTTTTGGCTTCAAACTGAGAATTCTCTTCTCTAATCTTTCTATACAATTTAGTTATAAATGTATGTCTAAAACTATATAGACCATAATCGAGTCCTAAGTTGAAATGATTTTTAACTACCTCTTTAAAACGTTTTGTAAAGTGGTCTCTTCTATTATTTTCTGTTGCAATCCACTCTATTCCTAAGCCGTTTGGAGTAAATAAGTAATCGTCTTGATTTAGTTTTGTTAAATCAGGAAGTTCTTTAATTAGTATCTCTGGGATGATTTTTATTTTTACGGCTTTGTTTTTCGCTTTTATGTATAGCTTTTTGTCTATAATATCAATATCACGAACTTTAAGTCTGCAAACTTCCACAGGTCTTAAAAAGTTATAACTCACAAATTTTATATATAACAATAACAACGGATCTGATTTTTCTAGATAACTAAAAATATCATTTTGCATTGTTGGAGTATAAGTTTTGTTTCTCTCAGGCTTGGTTTTCAATAAACTAATGCTTTTAATGAAATTCGAAGCTATCATTTCATTGTCTGCTAAAACCTGAAATAAAGTGCTTAAATCAACTCTTGTGTTGTTTCTTGTTCTTGCTGAGGTGTTAATTAAAACATTGTTTAAAAAGTCGTTTACGTCTTTTTTGGTAATAGATTGAATTGGCATTTCCTCGTCTAAACTTCTACGGTATTTTCTAATTCTTAATTCGAAATTTTTATACGAGTTAGTACTTAAAACACCTTTTTTCATTTGCAAAGCAAAGTCAAAAGCGTCTTTTATTGACGTTGCAACAGTTGTTGCACTTTCCTCGTTATTTGTTGCAACGACCTCTGTTTCCGTTGTTTTTACTACGATTTCCTTGACTTTAGCGGGTTTGGTAGTTTTGTTTTTTGTTGCAACAGCCTCTTCGGGTTTGTTTAATAATGCAAGATCATTCTCTTCATATGGGTTAAGTCCCTTTTCTAATAAGTAGAGTAGTGCTTCATTCAAAGTTTTTAGATAGGCAACCCTTTCTTGCATCGTTTTTAAACGATTAACGCCAGCTTTTATGTGTGGCATTCTTTTAAGTTTTCCTGTTTCTTTATCACGAAAACTATAATATAAAAACCAATCTTTAGCGAGTGCTACTTCTTTTTGCTTTTTATTTAGCTTATTCCAATTCTTAATATCGGTTCCGCCGGTAAAGAGTTTTGGCTCAGAAAAGTTCCTTCGCATTTCTAATTTTTTGAATGAAATATACCCTAAATCGTTTACGGTATCGTTTACTGTTTGTAAAACTAAGAAATATTTAGACATAAAAAAACGGTTTGCATACTGCAAACCGTTGATTTAAAAGAATTTACTTTTGTAGCGAAAACGGGATTTGAACCCGTGACCTCAGGGTTATGAATCCTGCGCTCTAACCAACTGAGCTACCTCGCCATTATATAACATCAAGTATCTCTCTCAATGCGGCTGCAAATATAAAACTATTTCCTTTTAGTGCAAATATATTTGTATAAAAAAATCAGCTTTTTTATTTTTGTTTTTTAAAATATTCTATCTATATTCCCACAATTAAAATATGCAAAATGAACGTTAAAGTAAAATACGAATTAGAATTTCCAATACACGCCTCACCACAAATGTTATATCAGTATATATCAACGCCTTCGGGTTTATCTGAATGGTTTGCAGATAATGTAAATTCTAGAGGTGAATTGTTCACTTTTATTTGGGATGACTCTGAAGAAAAGGCAAAAATGATTTCTAAAAGAGCTGGTGAAAGAGTAAAATTTAGATGGTTGGATGAAAATGGGGAAGAAAGTGAGTACTTTTTCGAAATAAAAATAATGGAAGATGAAATTACAAAAGATGTTTCAATTGTAATTGTTGATTTTGCTGAAGAAGATGAGGTTGAAGAATCTTCGTTGTTATGGGAGAATCAAATTTCAGATTTAAAACATGTCCTTGGATCTGTTTAATAAAATCAATTATAAAACTTATATTTGTCCCGCACTTTAAAGCGGGACTTTTTTATGATTAATTTTAACGGAAATATTCAAGAAACAAGTACTATTCTTATTGAAGAAAACAGAGGTTTCTTGTATGGAGACAGTGTTTTTGAAACTTTAAGAATAATTGACAATAAAGTTCTATTTCTAGAAGAACATTATTTTCGATTAATGGCTTCTATGCGAATTTGTAGAATGGAAATTCCAATGAATTTTACAATGGAATTTTTTGAAAGTGAGATTTTAAAATTAATTTTAGAATTACCTACAGCGGCTTCTTTTAGAGTTAGGTGTTCTATTTTTAGAATAGGTGAAGGGTTTTATTTGCCAAAAACGAATGATGTAGAGTTTGTAATTGTTGCGAATCCTCTCGAGGATGTTGTTTATACAACAAATAAGCCTTCTTATGAGGTGGAACTCTTCAAGGATTCATATATTGCGAAACAATTATTATCTACCCTTAAATCAAACAATAAACTTATTCAAATTACTGGAAGTATTTTTGCTAGCGAAAATGGTTACGATAATTGTTTGTTGCTAAATGATGAAAAAAATGTGGTGGAAGCTTTACAAGGAAATTTATTCATGTTGAAAGATAATGAGTTAGTAACTCCTCCTATATTAGATGGATGTTTGAATGGAATTATGAGAAGTCAGGTTTTAAGTTTAGCTTCTAAAATAGAAGGTTTTCAAGTGATTGAAAAATCCATTTCGCCTTTTGATTTACAAAAAGCAGATGAATTATTTATTACAAATGTAATTACAGGTATTCAGCCTATTACTAAATATAGAAAGAAAGAATATTCTGTAAATGTTGCAAAACAGATTTTAGATAGATTAAACGCTAAAATAAGACTTAGTTAAGATTAGGGTCTTCAGGTGCGTTTGAAAATAAAATATAATCACCGCCTTGTTCAATTATTTTTTCTTTCCAAAAATGATGTGCAGATTTGGCTAATATTTTGCTTTTAAGATTGTTTTGAATTATAATCCACGAGTTTTCTTTAAATTCTTGCTCTAATTGATTTTTGTCCCAGCCACTATATCCTAAGAAAAAACGAATATTTTTTTTTGAAATTTTACCTTCATTTATAAGTGTTTTTGCGGTTTCAAAATCTCCTCCCCAAAAAATTCCATCTGCAATTTCAGTGCTTCCAAGAATTACTTCAGGAACATTGTGTATAAAATAAACATTGTCCTGTTCTACCGGACCACCATTGTAGATTTTTAAAGGTACTTTTATTTCAGGGATTAAGTCGTTTACTTTATAGCTTAAAGGTTTGTTTAAAATAAAGCCTACTGAGCCATCTTTGTTGTGTTCTGCTAATAAAATTACTGAGCGATTAAATGAATTGTCGCCTAGAGTAGTTGGTTCTGCTACAAGTAAATGTCCCTTTTTAGGTAAAACTGAAATCATAGCTGTAGTATTTTTATTAAAATTATCAAAAAAAGTTAACAAAATCAAGAAAAAAAATAACATAATAAAAAAGTCCTACAAGATGCAGGACTTTTTATCTATAAAGTATAGAAATTATTTTGAATTTACTGCACCTTCTAATTCAGAACCTGCTTTAAATTTCACTACGTTTTTAGCAGCAATTTTGATTGTTTTTCCAGTTTGAGGATTTCTTCCATCTCTAGCAGCTCTGTTAGATACTGACCAAGAACCGAAACCTACTAAAGAAACTCTTCCACCACCTTTAAGTGTTCCACCTACGTTGTCTAAAAAAGATTCTAAAGCTAATTTTGCAGCTGCTTTTGTAATTCCAGCAGAAGCTGCCATTGCATCGATTAATTCTGATTTGTTCATAATAAAAGTTATTTAAAATTGGTTATACTTGTTTAATTCTTTTACAAATTTACTTGTATAACTGAACTATGCAAGTGTTTAGTGTATTTTTACCTTAAAATGTTAATAAAATCGAGTAAATGTTAATAACATTTACTTGTTTTATGAAATATCTCTACAAACCTAGTGTTTTCAAGGCTTACAATGCTATTGCATTTTCGGTTAAATGAATGCCATTTAATAATTCATGTGCTTTCATTTTTTTCTTTCCTGGAAACTGTAAATTATGAACTATAATGAAGCCGCCTTTAACAGCAATTGATATCTCTTTTTTAGTAGTTATAATCGTTCCTGTTTTTAAATTATGTTCTTCTAATTTAAATTCTGCCTCAAAAATTTTCACATTCCATTCTTGTTCTCCGTCTTTGAAAAAAGACCAAGCAGCCGGGTAGGGCGATAGCCCTCTTATATGATTATGAATTTCCCCTCCAGTTTTGCTCCAGTCAATTTTGCAGTTTTCTTTATTTAATTTATAAGCAGTTTTAGAAATCAAACTATTGTCTTGTTCCTTTGGTTCAGCTTTTCCGTTTTCAATTAAATTTAAACTATCTAAAACAGTTGTACAGCCTAAATTCATAAGTCTGTCATGTAATTCGCCAGCAGTTTCGTTTTTAGAAATTGTTATTTCCGATTGTAAAATCATTGCACCAGTGTCAATTTTCTCATCTATAAAGAAAGTAGTAACACCAGATTTTTCTTCACCGTTTATAATTGCCCAGTTAATTGGTGCTGCTCCTCTATATTGTGGTAATAGAGATGCATGTAAGTTAAAGGTTCCAAATTTTGGCATTTTCCAAACTACTTCTGGCAGCATTCTAAAAGCTACAACTACAAATAAGTTTGCATTTAAAGCATTTAATTCGGCTAAGAAACTTTCGTCTTTTAGATTTGTTGGTTGCAGTAAATTCAAATTGTTTGCTAGTGCATATTCTTTAACAGCGCTTGTACTTACTTTTTGCCCTCTACCAGCTGGTTTGTCTGCAGCAGTAATAACTCCTGCAATTTCGTAATTTTCTTTATATATAGTATCTAGAATTCCAACTGCAAAGTCTGGAGTTCCCATGAATACGATTTTTAATTTTTCCATTATTTTATAAAATATTGATTGATCTTATTAATAGCTATTTTATTGCTTTCTAATAAGTTTTGTAATGCAAAGATAATTTCTTCTGAGGAAACGTTCAGCTTGTTTTCAAGTTCTCTAGAACTTTTTGGAGCTTCTTCTAATAGAGAAATTATTTTTTGAACAATACTTGGTATGTCTTTTTTTTGAGAAGATAAACAAAAGGAACAGATTCCGCAATTTGAAGTTGGTTTTTCATCAAAATAAGATAAAATTAGATTGCTTTTACATTGCTTATCATTCGAAACATAGCTTAAAACACTTTCAAATTGTTTGGTTTTTAAATCGTTCTGATTTTCTAAAAACTTTGAAACTCTATTTATAGTTAAATTATCTTCTCTAATTTCGTTAAAGGTTATAGTGCTGTCATTATTTAAAGAATGCACTTCTATACAATTTGCTTTTTTTAAGTTTTCAATTACTTCAACAACCTTTTTTTCTGTGGCTTTTGCTTTTTTTGCAATTAATGAGATGTTTATATTTGTTTCCATATCAAAAATCCCAGAGTAGGTTCTAAGAATAGTGGTAATTATTTCCTCTTCGTTAGAATGTAAACTCATGTATCGAATAGCCTCTTTACTTGGAATAATAAACTGAATATTCGTTTTTTCGGAAAACTCATTTAGTAAAGTAATGATCCCTTGTCTGTCTAAAAACTGTAATGCATTATATGTTTTTAAAACGGGCAAGTTATATTTAGCACAAAACTGATTTAAATTAAAAGCAAAGCATTCGTTAAAACCTTCTCCGTAAGCAATCTTGAAAAAGCTATTTAATTTAGCATATACCAGTTTTAAGAAAGCTTTATCTGCTAGTACTTCTATAAATTGATTTTTTGCCGTTTGAACATCTCCGGAGCTTGTAATTAAAAGCGCAAATGACTTTTCTTCATTTCGGCCAGCTCTACCGGCTTCTTGGTAATAATTTTCTAAATTTTCAGGTAGTTGAATATGAATAACAGTTTTAACATCTGGTTTGTCAATTCCCATTCCAAATGCATTTGTAGCAACAATCACTTGCGCTTTGTTTTCCATCCATTTTCCCATGTTTGCCTCTTTTTCTTTCATAGATAGGCCGCCATGATAAAAAGTGCTGGTAAAGCCTAGTTTTGTTAAGATTTCAGATGTTTCTATACAAGACCTTCTGTTGCGAACGTAAATGATAGATGATTGGCTGTTTTTTCTTAGAATTTGTTCTACTTTATATAGTTTATCTTCTGCTTTAATAACATGGTATGCTAAGTTTTTTCGAGCAAATGAACTTTTAAATAAAACAGGATTATGTAAATTTAAATTTTCGCAAATATCTTTCTGTACTCTTTCTGTTGCAGATGCAGTAAGTGCTAAAAACGGAATTCCAGGAAAATGTTCTTTTAGTATTTTTATTTTTAAATAGGCAGGTCTAAAATCATGCCCCCATTGGCTTACACAATGTGCTTCGTCAATTGCGATTAAATTTAGGGGTAATTTTTTGATGCGTTCTAAAATCCAATCTTGCTGAATCCGTTCTGGTGATAAGTATAGAAATTTATAATTTCCATGTTCACAATTATCTAGTAAATCAATGGTTTCATTTTGTGAAATCCCACCAATTAAAGCAATTGCTTTTATGTCTTTTTTCTGAAGGCTATCTACTTGGTCTTTAATCAATGCAATTAGTGGTGAAATAACAAAACAAATTCCGTTTAATGCCATTCCGGGAACTTGGTAGCAAACAGATTTACCGCCGCCAGTTGGTAAAAGGGCTAATGCGTCTTTTCCTTCAATTACAGTGTTGATGATTTCTTCTTGAGATTCTCTGAAGCTTTTGTGTTTCCAGTGTTTTTGAAGAATATGTAAGGCTTCGTTTGCCATTATATCTAGATCAGAAGTTAAAATTATATTGAAATTTTATTCAAAATAAATGCCGTTCTATTTTCTACCGAATCTTTAGGAACTTCAATTATTTTATACCCAAAGTTAGTGTATGTTTGAATTAAGTGTTCGTGAATTTCTAAAGCTTGAGCGTAACTCTCATAACGTTCCTTGTCACTTACATAAATTTCTTCCCAAGGTGGTAGCATAAAAACTTTAGTATATTGATGTGTTTCGCATGTCTCAGTGAAATTTGCAGGGTAAGTATCGCCAATATAATGCATATATGCCAAAACATCTGGTAACCCTCTATCTATAAAAATAATATTTGAAGTGTGTTTTTCAGCTTCAATAAATTGATTTTTACGACCTTCTAATAGCATTTCACTAAATAAAAGTGGTTGTTCTAAAAACAATTGATCAATGCCTTCTTTCTGTGCTTTGTCAATTATTTCTCTTGATATTTCTGGAAAACAAGTATATCCATTTTGTTTTAAAGATTCAATTAAAGTAGATTTTCCTGAACTTGGTCCACCTATCAATACTATAATTTCATTATTCATGTTCTGTGCTATAAAAAAGCAAAAGTAAGTTTTTTTTAAAAAAGCTGTTAAAAATCTCAACTTTATAGTTTCGAAAATATTAATTCTTAACTTAAAAAGTTATATTTGCTACTTTAAAGACATGGAGATGGATAAGAATACAGAAGCGTTTTATGAGCGTTTGAAAGAAGAATTAGCAAACTCATCTGCTTGGCCTTCAGAATATTTATTTAAATTTATAGTTCCTTCTGATAAAAATAAAGTAGGAACAGTTGAAGAGGCATTCAATAATATGGGTGCAGTAATTAAAAACCAACAATCTAAGACTGGAAAATATACAAGCATATCTATTAGTGTGCGAATGAAAAACCCAGAGAATATAATTCAAAAATACCAAGAATTATCTAGTATTGAAGGTATAATATCACTATAAAAGTATGAAATTTACCCCAGAACAAGCTGTTGAAAATTTAGAATATAATTCATTTCGATCTGATTTAATTATTCCAGAATACGGAAGACATTTGCAAAAGTTAGTAGACCAAATGTTAATTATTGAAGATAGAGATAGAAGGAATCAAGCTGCAAGATATATTATATCAGTAATGGGTACTTTAAACCCGCATTTAAGAGATGTGCCTGATTTTCAGCATAAATTATGGGATCAATTATTTATAATGGCTAAATTTGATTTAGATGTGGATTCTCCATATCCAATTCCTTCAAAAGAGTTATTGAATAAAAAACCAGATAAATTAGCATATCCACAAAACTTTCCTAAATACCGTTATTACGGTAACAATATTAAATACATGATTGATGTAGCTAATAAATGGGAGGAAAGCGACTTAAAAAATGCATTAATTTTGGTTATTGCAAACCACATGAAAAAATGCTATTTAAGTTGGAATAAAGACACAGTTGAAGATGATACAATTTTTAAACATTTATTAGAACTTTCTGACGGAAAAATTAACCTTTTAGAGTCTAATGAAGAGCTTTCTCAAACGCACAGTTTGATGAAAGTTAATAAGAAGAATTCTAATAAATCTGCTTATTCTTCAAGCTCTAAAACAGTTTTTAAAAAGAAGACAATAAAAACAAATACTATTAAACGTAAATAATATAAGTAATGGGAACATTTCAAATAGAAGGAGGAAAAACACTTAAAGGCGATATTACACCTCAAGGTGCTAAAAATGAAGCGTTACAAGTATTGTGCACCGTTTTATTAACTTCTGAAAAAGTTACAATAAATAATATTCCAGACATTATAGATGTCAATAAGTTAATTGCATTATTAGGTAATTTAGGCGTTAAAATTCAGAAAAACGGACAAGGTTCTTATACTTTTCAAGCAGATGATGTAAACGTAGATTATCTTGAAACAGAAGCTTTCAAAAAAGAAGGTGGTTCGTTAAGAGGTTCTATTATGATTGTAGGTCCTTTGTTAGCACGTTTTGGTAAAGGATATATTCCAAAACCAGGTGGTGATAAAATTGGACGTAGAAGGTTAGATACGCATTTTGAAGGTTTCATTAATTTAGGAGCAAAGTTTAGATACAATAGAGAAGATCATTTTTATGGTGTAGAATCTAAAACTAGATTGAAAGGTGCTTACATGTTATTGGACGAAGCTTCTGTAACAGGAACTGCAAATATTGTAATGGCTGGGGTTTTAGCAGAAGGTGTTACTACTATTTACAATGCAGCTTGTGAACCTTATTTGCAACAATTGTGTTCTATGTTGAACTCCATGGGAGCAAAAATTTCTGGAGTAGGTTCTAATAAATTAATTATTGAAGGTGTTGTAGAATTAGGTGGTTGCGAGCACAGAATTTTACCAGATATGATTGAAATAGGTTCTTGGATTGGTCTTGCGGCTATGACAAGAAGTGAAATTACTATTAAAAATGTAAGTTGGGATAACTTAGGACAAATTCCTAATGTGTTTAGAAAGCTTGGAATTACTTTAGAGAGAAAAGGAGATGATATTTTTATTCCTGCACATACAAATGGTTACCAAATTAAAACTGATATTGATGGTTCTATTTTAACTATATCAGATGCTCCATGGCCAGGTTTTACACCAGATTTATTGAGTATTGTTTTAGTAGTTGCAACACAGGCTAAAGGGGAGGTTTTAATTCATCAAAAAATGTTTGAAAGTCGTTTATTCTTCGTGGATAAATTAATAGACATGGGAGCAAAAATTATTCTTTGTGATCCACATAGAGCAATTGTAATTGGTCATAATTTTCAATCGCAATTAAAAGCAACAACAATGTCTTCTCCGGATATAAGAGCAGGAGTGTCGTTGTTAATTGCTGCTTTATCTGCTAAAGGAACATGTATAATTCAAAATATTGAACAAATAGATAGAGGTTACGAGAGGATAGGGGAGCGTTTAACTGCTATTGGAGCAAGTATTGTACGTACTTAATTCTCATGATTTTGTTTTTCTGAACTTGTTTCAGAATCTTTAAACATAAAATAGTCCAAACTTTTTTTAATAAGTTTGGACTATTTTATATAATACTTCTAGTTAAAATATATTTATTCTGATTCTGAAACAAGTTCAGAAAGACAAAATAGTTAATTAAAGTTATGGAAAACTACATAATAATTATACTTTGCATAGCTTCGTTTGTAGCAGGTTTTGTAGATGCAATTGTTGGCGGTGGAGGATTAATTCAAACGCCAGTTGCGTTAATTGCTTTGCCTAATTTAAGTGTAGCTTCCATAATTGGAACACTTAAAATTCCGGGATTTAGCGGAACAAGTATTGCAACTATTCAATATCTTAAAAAGGTAAAAGTTGATTGGAAGTTATTTGGAGTAATGGCAGTAGTTTCTTTCGCGTTTGCATTTATTGGTTCTAGTTTATTGAATGTAATGCAAAACGATTTTATGAAACCCGTTTTGTTTGTTATTTTAGTTTTGCTACTTATTTATACGTACTTAAAAAAAGATTTGGGTCAGTTTGAAATAAGCTCACTTTCTGTAAAACAAAAATATATTTATGCTATAATTATTTGTGTTTTTATAGGTTTCTATGATGGTTTTATTGGCCCTGGAACCGGGAGTTTATTAATTATAGCTTTTGTAGGTATTTTAGGTTTCGATTTTTTGCAAGCATCCACAAATGCTAAATTGGTTAATTTGGCGACAAATATAGGTTCGATTACTTTATTCGTTATAAAAGGTAAAATTGTTTGGGCAATTGCAATTCCTATGGCGGTTTGTAATGCTACAGGTGCGTTTATTGGCGCTCGATTAGCAATTTCTAAAGGAAACGGATTTATACGTGCTTTCTTCTTAATAATTGTAGCTGTTACTTTACTACGATTTGGATATGATATTTTTATAAAATAAAGTTCAAAAGTCAAAAGTCAAGTTCAATTACAAGTTCAAAACATAGATCTAATTAGTGTAAATTTGTGAAATTCGTGTTATACTAAATCAGTTAAAATTGAATTCCAAACATAACTCCGTCTCCTTGGAATCCATTTTGGTAAGATCTTACATAATCAATTCTAAGAAATCTAAATTTGCCAAATCCTATATTGTCAAAACCAACACTTACTTCTTGGTATGGTTTTGCATGTGGTACATTTATTAGGTGAAAACCTCCTATTAAATTCCATTGTAGTTTATTTAATAAAGGGATTTTATTCATAATGTATCCTTTAAAATTATGCTCTACATGCGTTTCAATATAAGCATCGTTAGTAGAGTGAGAATAATATGGTAATAGATTAAAAGCATTTAAATAATTTCCTCTAAAATTTACATGTGTTTTGTTTCCATTAAAATGTTTGTAATCAATTAGAGAAATATTATCTGCATTAAAAAACTTTCCTGTTTTTACGCGCATTGCAAAATTTCCTTTGTTTCCTAATGTTTTGTCATAGTCTACTCTTCCAGAAATTAAATCATAAGTATAATTTGAGTTGGAAGCTGCAACACCTTTTTCATAGTTAAAATTTAAAACGGGATATTTATCATTTGGAACGTTTAATTTTCCGTCAGGACGAGAAATGTATTTTTGACCAAATAAAATACGTGTACCAATATTAAATTTAACTAAACTATGTTTTGCAAATGGAATACTAGAGTTATTTGACGGATCTAATGGGTTGTTTGAGGTGTAAAGATCATCTGATTTTATCAAAGTATAATCTGTATTATTAAATAAAGCACGTCTGTTTTCATATTCTAAACTAGTATTTGCAAATAAACCATTTACAACTTCTTGACCATAACTTATTTTAGCAAATTCCTTATTGTACAGCTTCATAAAGTTGTTTTTAAAGAAAAGTGTACTTACAGAATTTACAATATTAGAAATAGGTTCGCTGTTATTTATTTGACTAATTCCGCTTCCGCCAGAAATTGAAATATTAGCATAGTTTTTAGCATTAAATCGATGATAGTAACGTGCATTTACACGTAGTCTGTGTTCGGCAAAACCATAATTAAATGTTGAGGATATAAAAGTGGATTTTCCGGTTTCTTCGTCTCGTTTACTAAATGAAAAACCGCTGTCTAAATTCCAACCTTGAACTGTGTTGAAACTTACAGAAGAAAAATTTAGTAATCCTTGATAGTTAAAACGCCATTTATTAAAAGTACTTTTAAGAGTATATCCAGTAATGATTTTTTGAATTTTAAACTTATTTCCTTTTGCATCTAAAGAATCTAAATATGTTTTAGATTCTCTAACAACCTGTATGCTGTCTTTTTTTATATAGCTAATAGACTCTTCTTCTGTTAAAGGTACTGGTCTAAATGTATTCCAATAAGTGGTGTCTTTCTTATTTGCATTTTCGGCAAAGGAAACAATTTCTTTTCCAAAAGTCTTCTTTTCAAATGTATCTTTAAAAATATAGTTGCTAAAAACATAAGTAAATTTTCCAGTAAATTTCATTCCAAAAATACCTGCATCAAAATCTAAAGATTGAATGTTTTTTACCCACAAATTATTTTGAGAGTTAAAACTATAATTTTGAATTAATTTCATAGTTTCCAAAATAGGTTGTTGCATTCTATATCCTTTAATATCTAAGTCAACACCATATATTGCCCAACTGTCTTCAACAATATAGATGTAACCTTCAAATACGGGTTCTTTATCTCTTTTTACTAAAACTGCAATTTTGTTTATTAATTGGTTTTTATCATCATAAAAAGTGCCTTCTAATTTATATTTATAATAATTAAAAGCGTTATCAGCTATTGGAGAAATCATTTTAATACCAAATTCTACATAGTTTTCATAAAAATCATAATTTGTATTTAATGCAGTGTTGTAGCTAAAACCGTTATCATTTCCGGCTACTTTAGAAGCAATAATTTCTTCTTTTAAATTATCTGGTTTTTCAAATTTTATTTTAGATACAGTCTCCGATAAATAAATAACACCACTTCTTGTAGAATCTAAACTACCTTCAAGATCGCCAATTTCAACACCCATAAACTTTTTAGGAATATCTTTTGCTTTAAAAATTCCTCTCGAATAAAAATCAGCCTCAAACTTATCTGTTTTATCTGAGTTCTTTTTCTTTGCTGCAATTGCATTTCTAATAACACCATTTGCTGGGTTTTCACCATTAACAACCACAACCTCTTTTAAGTTAAAGTTTTCCTCTTCTAGTTTTACATCAATGTTATAAGGATAATTAATAACCTCAAAATATTGTTTTTGAGTTTTAAATCCAAGGTATTGAAAAATTAAACTTACTTTTTTGCTTGTAGTATAGTTTAGTTCAAATCTTCCTTGTTCGTTTGAAGTAGTTCCTGTATATGTGTTTTCTACATATATATTTACATACGCTAGAGGCTTTCCATCTAAATCAGTAACAGTTCCTTTTATTTGCCCAAAAAAAGTAATTGTAAATAAAGAAAATATAAAGGTGTAAAATAATTTCATAGTGTATGTTTATAGTATAGACGTATATTAAATAAATATGGTTGTATTATTTTATAAAAAAGATTGTATTGCCAAATCATAGCTTTTTAAACCAAAACCAATAATAACCCCTTTTACATTTGGCGAAATATACGATTGATGTCTAAAGCTTTCTCTTGAAAAAGTATTGGATATATGAACTTCTATTACAGGAGTTGTAATTGCCTTAATTGCGTCTGCAATACCTATTGAAGTATGTGTGTATGCGCCAGCATTTAAAACAATACCATCGTATTTAAAACCAACTTCTTGAATTTTATTGATTAATTCGCCTTCTATATTGCTTTGAAAGTAAGTAATGTTGAGGCTTTTAAAGCTAGTTTGCAGTACTTTTAAATAATCTTCAAATGAAGTTGTGCCATAAACATCTGGTTCGCGCTTACCTAGTAAATTTAAGTTTGGGCCATTAATAATTATTACATTCATTCTAATTGGTTTTGATGTAAAATTAAAAAAACCATTGATATGTATTGATATTTTAGTAAAAGTTTATCAAATCTTAATTTATTACACAATTAATCGTTTTTTTTTTAAAGTGTTGATATACAGTGCGATTCTATTTTGTTAATAACTTTTGTAAGTAAAGTCTCTCTTAAAGTTTTTATATCTTAGTGTTTATTGCGTTTGTGTAATTGTCTGGCAGTCAGTTAAAAGTGTTTTATTGGTTAATAAAATTGTTAATAACGATGTAATTTTGTTAGTAAGTTTAAAAAATAAAGTATAAATTTGATTTATAACTTTAAAATTAAACTAAAATGAAAAAAGTATTATTTACAGCAGCAGCATTATTCGCATTCGGATTTGCTAACGCACAAGAAGAAGTAGAAACTACAGATGGTGGTTTTGCTAAAGGAAACATTTTTATGTCTGGAACTGTTGGTTTTAATTCTGATAAAACAGGACCATCTAAAATGACAGGTTTTGAAATTGAGCCAAGAGTTGGTTTTTTCTTAACAGACAATATTGCAATTGGAGCTAAAATAGGATTTGAATCTGATAAAACTTCAGTTTTAGGAGTTGATACAAATGATAATTCTACTTTAACAGCTGGTGCATTTGCAAGATACTACTTTACACCTGGGAATGAATTTTCTGTTTTTGGTGAATTTGGTTTCGATTACATGTCTATGAAAGACAATATGCCTGCTGGTTTAACTTCAAATGGTATTGGAACTGGAGTAGGAGTAGGTGTTAACTATTTCTTATCAAATAATTTTGCAATTGAAGCTTCTTGGGCTGGATTACGTTACATGACAAATGATAACGGTGGTGCAGTTGGAGTTCCTTCATCTGATTCATTTGGATTAAGAGTTGATATGAGATCAATTAACTTTGGATTATTATACAAATTCTAATTTGTAAAACAAATAATATTAAAAAATCCTGCTTCGGCAGGATTTTTTTGTTTACAATATTTTGTATTTTTGAAACATGACGAACTGGCAAACCTATTTAAAAGAATACCAAACTTATTTAAAGCTCGAAAGAGGTTTGTCTGCAAATACAATTACAAATTATTCTTTTGATATTGAAAAGCTTATGGCTTTTTTAGAAGAACATTCCATTGAAGTTTCTCCAATACATATTGGAGAAGAAGAGATTCAGCAATTTATTTACCAAATTGCTTCAAAAGTAAATGCACGAAGCCAATCTCGAATTATTTCTGGCTTGAAAAGTTTTTTTAATTATTTAGTTTTTGAAGATTATCGTGCAGATACTCCAATGGAATTAATAGAAGTGCCAAAAACAGGTAGAAAACTACCAGACACGCTTTCTACTGCTGAAATAGATGCTTTAATTGCTGCAATAGATTTGTCTACTCCGGAAGGAGAGCGTAATAGAGCAATGCTTGAAACTCTTTATAGTTGTGGTTTACGTGTTTCTGAGTTAGTTGGTTTAAAATTATCAGATTTATTTTTTGAGGAAGGTTTTGTAAAAGTAACCGGAAAAGGAAATAAGCAGCGTTTTGTGCCAATTGGTTTAAGTACAGAAAAGTATATTAATTTCTATAAAGATCTCATTCGTTCTCATGTTGTTATTCAGAAAGGACATGAAGATACTTTGTTTTTAAATAGAAGAGGTAAACAATTAACACGTGCAATGATTTTTACAATTATTAAAGATTTAGCTGTAAAAATAAAACTAAACAAAACAATTAGCCCACACACTTTTAGGCATTCATTTGCGACGCATTTGTTAGAAAACGGTGCAGATTTACGTTCTATTCAATTAATGCTCGGACACGAGTCTATAACAACAACTGAAGTATATATGCATTTAGATAGAAAGTTTTTAGCGGAAGTATTGAATAATTACCATCCTAGGAAGTAAAACTTAGCTACTAACAAAAGAGAATAGTCATAAAAAAAACGCATTAACTTAGTTAATGCGTTTTGTATTTATAATGTAAATTAAAGATTACTTAGCAATATTAACCGCTCTAGTTTCTCTAATTACAGTAATTTTTACTTGACCAGGATAAGTCATTTCCGTTTGAATTTTGTGCGAAATATCAAAAGATAAAGTAGATGCCATTTCATCACTTACCTTTTCGCTTTCTACAATAACACGTAATTCTCTACCTGCCTGAATTGCATATGCATTTTTAACACCTTGGAAACCAAAAGCTACTGCTTCTAAATCTTTTAAACGCTGAATATAAGAATCTAATACTTGTCTTCTTGCTCCAGGTCTTGCTCCAGAAATAGCATCACAAACTTGAATAATAGGAGAAATTAAGTATTTCATTTCTATTTCATCATGATGCGCTCCAATAGCGTTACAAACTTCTTCTTTTTCACCATATTTTTCAGCCCATTGCATACCTAATAAAGCATGAGGTAATTCACTTTCTGTATCTGGTACTTTTCCTATATCATGTAATAAACCTGCTCTTTTAGCAAGTTTTACATTTAAACCTAGTTCTGCAGCCATAATACCACAAAGGTTTGCTACTTCTCTTGAGTGTTGTAATAAGTTTTGCCCATAAGAAGAACGGTATTTCATTCTACCAATAGTCTTTATTAATTCTGGATGTAATCCGTGAATTCCTAAGTCGATAACCGTACGTTTTCCTGTTTCTACGATTTCTTCTTCTATTTGTTTTTGTGTTTTAGCAACTACTTCTTCAATACGAGCTGGATGTATACGTCCGTCTGTAACTAATTTGTGTAATGCTAAACGTGCAATTTCTCTTCTAACAGGATCAAAACAAGAAAGTATAATTGCTTCTGGAGTATCATCTACAATAATTTCAACACCAGTTGCAGCTTCAATAGCTCTAATGTTTCTACCTTCACGACCAATAATTCTACCTTTAACTTCGTCAGATTCTATATTAAAAACAGAAACACAGTTTTCAACTGCTTCTTCAGTTCCAACACGTTGAATAGTACTAATAATGATTTTCTTAGCTTCTTGCTGCGCTGTCATTTTAGCTTCTTCCATAGTATCTTGGATAAGAGACATTGCGCTAGTTTTAGCTTCTGCTTTTAAGCTATCCATTAATTGTGCTTTTGCATCTTCTGCAGAAAGACCTGATATTACTTCAAGTTGTTGTATTTGACTTTTGTGAAGTTTATCAACTTCTAATGATTTCTTCTCTAAAACCTCAATTTTAGAATTGTATTCCTCAGTTTTAGTTTCAAAATCTTCAGCAGATTTTTTTGCTTTTGCAAGTTCACTAGAAATTTGAGATTCTTTATCTCTTGTTCTTTTTTCTGCTTCAGCTATTTTTTTATCGCGAGATAATATTACTTGTTCGTGCTCTGATTTTAATTCTAAAAACTTTTCTTTTGCTTGTAGTATTTTATCTTTTTTTAATGCTTCAGCATCTGATTTTGCATCTTTTAAAATAGATCCAGCTTCTTTTTTAGCATTTTTGATAAGGTTTGAAACGTTGCTTTTTTCTAAAACTTTAGCTACTCCAAAACCTCCGGCTAGTCCAATTAAAATTCCAATTATTATGTTTAGTATCATGTTTGTGTTAAATAAATTATATAAAAAAAGCCTACATTAGAGTGTTGTATAAACTCGTAAAGGACAAGTTTTGAGCTAACTCATAGTTCAAGCTTCCTACTTAAAGGCTTGCTATAGTTATGAAGATTTGCTCATTTTAATTTGTTAGTGTTGAGTTTATCAAATTATACTAATGTAGGCAGTATCTTAATGTATATGTAAGAACGTATTTATTATTTTGAGAGTAACTCGCTCAGTTTTTTGTCTAAATTCTGTAAGCGAACAAGAGAAGATGTTTCTATTTCTACAACATCTATTTGCTTTTGTTCTACTTGCGAGGCAAATTGTAAAGCACACATGGCTAATACATCTTGTTTGTCTCTTACCGCGTAGCTTTGCTCAAATTGTTTAATCATTTCATCAATTTTTTTAGAAGCACTTCTAAGCCCTTCTTCTTGTGAGTTATCTATAGTTAATGGATATACTCTGTCTGCAATTGATAATTTAATTTTTAATTTTTCTTTCATCTTTATACTAATCAGAAAGTTGGGCTATGCAATAATCTATCTCGCGAATTAACGTATTTATCTTGAGTTTAGTTTCTCTTTTATTTTCTTCACTGCCTAAGAATGAATTTACCATTTTTAGATTTTCAATTTGATTTTTTAAAACAATAATTTCTTTAGACTGTTCTTCCTGCAACTCCAAAGTTACTCTTGCTTTTTTCTTTAACTCTTGATTTTCTTCTTCTAAAACGACTAACTTTTTGTTAAGTCTAAAGAATTTAACTTCAAGAGAATCAATTAATTCTGATAATCCTTTCATGAATGATAAAATTCATTTCTATTTCTACAAATTTAGCATTACTATTGAACAATTACAATACTTTTTAATAAAATTTATGTAAAAAAGTTTATTTTTTATAATATTTTGGTTTTTAGTAGGTTAGCAAAACGTTTTGACTTGTTTTGAATTTGTACTATTATTTTTATTATTTTTATCGTATAATAATAGTTATGAAGTATTTCCTTAGTTTTTTTATGTTTCCGGTGCTTGTTTTTTGTCAGGTAAATTATCCAACAGATTTCATATCTCCTTTATCTATTCCATTAGATGTCTCAGGTTCTTTTGGAGAACTTAGAAGTAATCATTTTCATTCTGGCTTAGATTTAAAGACAAATAGTGTTGAGGGATTAGATGTGTTTGCTGTTGCTGACGGTTATATTTCGCGAATCAAAATTTCTACTTTCGGTTATGGAAAAGCAATTTATATAACTCATCCAAATGGGTATACAACTGTTTATGGTCATTTGCAAAAAGCAAATGGTGCTATTGAAGAGTATATTAAACAACAACAATATATTCAAAAAGCATTTGAAGTAGAAATGTTTTTAAAGCCTAGCGAGCTTCCTGTTAAACAAGGAGATATTATTGCTTTTTCTGGAAATTCTGGAGGAAGTGGTGGTCCACATTTGCATTTTGAATTTAGAGATACAAAAACAGAAAAAATTATTAATCCATTAAATTTTGGTTTTAACAAATTAGCAAACGACACAAAAAAACCCGAATTTCAAGGTTTAATAGCTTATCCAATGGATAGTGTTGTTGTAAATAAGTCACAAAAGCCTATTGCAATTTCATTTAATAAAACTAGTGACGGAAATTATTTAGCCGCAAAAGTAATTGCTAACGGTAAAATAGGTTTTGGAATAAATGCTATAGATTTTTGCACAAATCATTACAATAAAAACGGACTATATAAAGTAAATGCTTATCTAAATGGAGTTTTGTATTATCAATATGAATTAGAAACTTTTGCTTTCGATGAATCTCGTTTTGTAAATAGTTTAATAGATTATAAACGTTTTAAAGGATTGAAACAAAGAGTTCAAAAATTATTTCAAACTAACCCTTTTCCACTTTCAATAATTAAAGCAAATAAGACGAACGGAATAATTAATGTGCAACCAAATGTTAATTATACTTATAGAGTTGAAATTTTCGATTTCCATGGTAATAAAACGATATTAACTGTTCCTATTGAATTTGGGGTTCAAGATGTTGTTTTTAAAAAGGAAGAAGCTAAAACTAATTATTTTATAAAATCTATAAACGAATACAATTACACTAAAGAAAATGTTTCGGTTTATGTTCCTGAGAATACTTTTTATGAAGATTTTTATTTAAATTTTAATGTTTCTGAAGGTGTTTTAACTTTACACGATGAAACTATTCCAGCTTATAAAAACATGACTATTACGTTTAATAATGTTCAAAATTTATCTGAAGAAGAATTAAGTAAAACGTTTATTGCAACTTTAGATGGTTATGCAATAGATTACAATAAAACATATCGTAAAGGAAATACTTTTACTTTAAGAACTCGTTCATTAGGAACTTATAAGTTAGCTCAAGATAATGAAGCGCCAAGAATTTATAATGTAAATTTTGTAGAAGGCAGAAATTTAAAAAACCAAGAAACAATTAGTGTATCAATAGTGGATAAAATTTCGGGAATAGATACATATAATGCATATTTAAATGGAAATTGGGTTTTAATGGAATATGATTACAAAACAAAAAAACTAATTCATCGTTTAAATGAAAATAAATATGGAGAAGGAAAGAATGATTTGAAAATTATTGTGACAGATAATATGCAAAATTCTACTACCTTTGAGTCTTATTTTTTTATGAATAATTAAATAATTTCGCTTGAAAAATATATATCTACTTATCACTATTACATTTATTACACTTAGTTCTTTTGCTCAAAAAGCGAGAGTTAAAGGTGTTATATTAGATGAATTTAATACGCCAATAGAAAATGTTACCGTTAAAACGAATGATATTGGAACTGTTACAAATTCTAATGGTTTTTATTTGTTAGACGTACCTGCAAATCAAAAAATAGTTTTAATTTTTTCACATGTATCTTTTAAAAACTCAATTATAACATTAGAATTAAAACCTAATGAAGATTTTGAATTTAACCCAGTATTAAACTCAAAAATTGAGCAAATAGGGGAAGTTATAATTTTAGGAACGAGTAAAAAAAGAATTGAAGGAGTTACAACAATAGATCCTGTGATTATAAGAAAAATTCCAGGTGCAAATGCAGGAATTGAAAACATTATTAAAACGTTGCCAGGAGTTTATTCTAATAACGAATTAAGTACATCCTATGCTGTGCGTGGAGGAAATTACGACGAAAACTTGGTTTATGTTAATGAAATTGAGGTTTATAGACCATTTTTGATTCGTTCAGGACAACAAGAAGGATTGAGTTTTACAAATACCGATATGGTTGAAAATGTAGATTTTTCAGCAGGTGGATTTCAATCTAAATATGGCGATAAAATGTCGTCTGTTTTAGATATTACATATAGAAACCCAAAGAAATTTGCAGCCGGAATAGAGGCAAGTTTACTTGGTGGAAGTTTGTCCTTAGAAGGTGTTTCGAAAAATCAGAAATGGAGTAATATTACTGGAATTCGTTATAGAAATAACGCATTATTAGTAAATAGCCAGGAAACAGAAACAAACTTTAAACCCTCTTTTGCAGATATTCAAACTATGTTTAACTACTCTTCTTCGTTAAAATGGCAATGGAGTTTTTTAGGAAACATAGCGCAAAATAAATATAATTATACGCCATTTTCAAGACAAACAAATTTTGGTACTATTGATGAGCCAATTGCTCTTTTGGTAAAATACGAAGGACAAGAAAAAGACGAATACACAACTTATTTTGGTGCTGTAAAGTCTGTTTATCAGTACAATGATAAAAATAAATTAAAATTTATAGCTTCTTCTTATCATACACAAGAACAAGAATATTATGATATTTTAGCACAATATAGACTTGGAGAAGTAGATTCAAATATTGGTTCAGATACTTTTGGAGATGTAGTTTATTCTAGAGGAATTGGTTCGCAATTAAATCATGCAAGAAATGATTTAGATGCATTAATTGTTAATGCAGAAGTAAAAGGGTTCCATGAAGTAGATACCAAAAACCAAATAGAATGGGGTTTTAAATATACTCGCGAAGATATTCGTGATAGAGTAGTAGAATGGGAAGTTATTGATTCTGCAGGGTTTTCTTTGCCAAATCCATTATTAGATTATCAAAACGAGCAACCTTATAATCCATATTATGGTCCATTAGCGCCATATCAAAATGTAAGAGCAACAAATTATACTACAATTAATCGTTTTTCAGGTTTTGCTCAGTGGAACTATAGAGGGAAATTAGGCGTACATGATTATTGGTTAAATGCAGGTGTTAGAGGGCATCAATGGCAAGTTTCTAGTCAAATGGAAAATGGTAGTAGTCAGTTTGTTTTTTCTCCACGAGTACAATTTGCACTAAAACCTAAATGGCAGAAAGATATGTTGTTTCGTCTTTCTGGTGGAATGTATGCACAGCCACCATTTTATAGAGAATTACGAGATTATGATGGTGTTGTTCAAACAAATGTTGATGCACAAAAATCATTACATATAGTTTTAAGTAACGATTATAGTTTTAAAATGTGGACCAGACCATTTAAGTTAATCTCTGAAGCGTATTATAAATACAATACAGACGTGAATACATATACAATTGATAATGTAAGAATACGTTATCGTGCAAATAATGATGCGGTTGCTTACACGTATGGTTTTGATGCACGTTTAAATGGAGAATTTGTTCCAGGAACAGAGTCTTGGTTTAGTTTTGGGTATTTAAAAACAGAAGAAAATCAAAACGATAGAGGTTATATTGCAAGACCAACAGATCAACGTTTAAAATTCGGATTACTTTTTCAAGATTATATGCCAAAACTTCCAAATGTAAAAGTATATTTAAATTTAGTTTACAACACAGGTTTGCCTGGTGGTTCGCCTTCTTATGCAGATCCATATGCGTACCAATTGCGTTTAAATGATTATAGAAGGGCTGATGCTGGCTTTTCGTATGTTTTTAAAGACGAAAGACTTACGTCTTCTAAAAAATGGTTAGGTCCGTTTAAAGAACTGTCTTTAGGATTAGAAATTTATAATATGTTTAATAATCAAAACTCTATTACGAATACTTGGGTAAGAGATGTGTATACTAAAAGACAATACGGAATACCAAATTATTTAACAACACGTGTTTTTAATGTAAAATTAATTGCTAAACTATAATTTCAAATTACTTTTTAAAATACTTATATTTGACTATAATATTTAAGACTATGAAGACTTTATCAAAATATATATTATTTGCTTTAACAATCTCTTTGATAGGTTGTAAAAAAGATACGCCAAAAGTTATTTATGATGAAGCAAATTCTTCCTCAAAAACAAATCAAATAAAAGCAGATACAAGCTCTATTAAAATAGCTGATTTGCCTATTTTAATGGAAGGAACAAAGTATTTAATTCACCCTGTTGGAGATATTAGAGTATATGATGATTTAAGTAAGGTGTATGGTTCAAGTAAAACGAATCAAGTAAGTTATGCAATATCAAATTATAACAGATTTGAAATAACAGGATATTTTGATAATTTGAAATTCCAACATATAGATTCTACTTCTGTGGTCGCTTTAACCGATAAAAAAATACAAATTCAAACTGCAACTTATTTAAGTGGCATTGCTGAAAAATATAAAAAACAAATTTTAGCTTATACTCTTGTAGATGCAGATACTAATAGAGATGGAAAAGTAGATCAAAACGATATAAAATCATTGTATTTAAGTAATGCTGACGGAAGTAGTTTTACAAAATTATCTGTCGATTTACAAGAACTTGTAGATTGGAATATTATTGAATCGCAAAAACGTTTGTATTTTAGATGTATTGAAGATATTAATAAAAATGGTGCTTTTGATAAAAAAGATAAAGTACATTATCACTTTGTAAACCTTTTAGCTGATGAATGGAAAGTGGAAGAATATATGCCGATTTAAAATTTAGAAGGCAGAATTTAGAAATCAGAATTTAGATTTCACAACACAACCTTGACATTCTGAGGAACGAAGAATCTCAAAAAAATTTATTATGAATAAAATAATTTTATTGTTATTCTTTCCAATAATTTCTTTTTCACAAATTAATTTATGTGATAGAAGTGTTGAAATTTCTAATCTTTTTTATAATGAAAATTACAAAAGCTTTGTTGACGAATTAAAACAATTAAGAAAAGATGTTTTAGTAGATGAAAATTTAGTAAATATAATTGATTATAATATTGCTACAGGTTTGTTTATTTTAAATGATTATGTTGAATCTAAAGTCATTTTGGATAGATTCTTGGTTTTGCAAAATGAAAATTTCAAATTTAATTTGAAATGTGATAAAGATATTTTTATTGATGACTATCAAGTGCCTAACGTTTTTGAAAGCCTAAGCGGTCGTTATTTTGAAAATAATTATCTTGAATTATATTCGGATGTATGTTATAATTTGAACTTGTTTGATGAGGCCCTTTTTTCCATAGAATCCTTGTATAAAAACAAGTATGGGAAAAGTAAATTTATGGGCTGTGGTAGTCATTTAAGATTGGAGATTATTAACTATGAACGTCGAAAATTTAATATTCTAAGAAGTTTAAATAAAATTGAAGATTCAAATATTTCTGCAATGAACATTTTGATGTTGACTTTAAATGAGGATTTGATTATTCAAGTTAAGAATAGTCTTTTGAAAAATCATACTAAAAAAGAAATCAAAAGAGAGTTTAAAAAGAATTTAATTAATTATACAAGAACTTCATCAAAAATAGCTGGGATTGAATTGAATGTTCTTTATTTTGATTTTTTCGAATATAAGATTGCGCTTTGGGATTTTAGGGATGATGAAAATCTTAAAAGTTATTTTAAAGATAAACTAGCATATAGAATTTTAGTCAATTAATTATTTTATGATTTCTGCCTTCTGAAATCTAAATTCTGCCTTCAGTTTATTATATCAAAATATCACTTTCTAAGTCAGATTTCTCAATAGTAATAGTAAAGTCTAATTTTTGCATTAACTCAATAACCAGGTTTTTATACCAATCTTCACTTTTAGGGTGAATGTATATTTTTTCAATAAGTTGGTCAATATCTACATTAATTTTTAAACCATTATCTATTGAAATTTCTGTATCACTAGTGTCTGAAATTATTCGCACTTCTCGTTCATACTGAAAACTTTTTCGCTTAAATAAAAACGGAAAAAAAGTATCTTCAAATGGTATGTATTCTTTTTTGTAATCTATATAATTTACAGCACCTATATTTTGTAAATATCTTTTTTCAGGAGCAACTGCTTTTTTTAATCTTCCTATTGTAGATTGTATAGCTAAACCTTCGTTGTTTTTTGTAAAAATTTGCCACATCGCAAACGATTCATATTCGTTAATGTGCCAACTACTTATTACTACTTTTTCGCGATGCGATTTATAATAATCTAAAAACTCAGGATTACTTGCTGCAATTTTTTTTATCTCTTCAAAAGTGGGTTCAGAAAATGTGCCTTCATATTGGTCTTCAAATTTATCGGAACGCGACATGAATAATTTTTTAGACAAAAGCATGTCTAAAAACTTAGATAAGTCTAAGTATTTCCAAACAATTGTATTGTCGTCATCGGGCAAATTAATGTTGGAATTGTTTTTGTACATTTTTGTTTTTAAAGTATGTAGGTCTAATTTACTAAAAACTTTTATATTCTTTAAAAAAGAAACACAGATTTTACAAATTAACACGTTTAATTAATGCTAAGAAGTAAAATCTGTGTTTAAAAGATTTATAAAATTATTCGAACGATTGCATCATTACTAATTTATGGTATGTACCACTTTTAGCTAAAAGTTCATCATGAGTTCCTTGTTCTACAATTTCTCCTCTATGCATTACAATTATATTATCTGCTTTTTGAATAGTAGATAATCTATGAGCAATTACAATAGAAGTTCTGTTTTGCATCATGTTCTCTAAGGCTACTTGTACAAATTTCTCACTCTCAGTATCTAAAGCAGAAGTTGCTTCATCTAAAACCATAATAGGAGGGTTTTTCAATACTGCTCTTGCAATTGAAAGACGTTGTTTTTGACCACCAGATAATTTACCTCCTGCATCACCAATATTAGTGTTAATACCTTCAGGTAAATCATTAACAAATTCAAAAGCATTTGCAATTTTTAATGCCTCTACAATTTCTGCATCAGTAGCATCTGGTTTTCCAATAAGAATATTTTCTTTTATAGTGTCGTTAAATAGAATAGAGTCTTGGGTTACTAAGCCCATTAAGCCACGTACAGAGTGAATGTTCATGTCTTTAATATCAATACCATCTATTTTAATACTTCCTTCATTTACATCGTAAAAACGTGTTAATAAATTAGCAATAGTACTTTTTCCACTTCCAGATTGTCCTACTAAAGCAACAGTTTTTCCTTTAGGAACTTCAATTGAAAAGTTCTTTAAAACATTTTCATCTTCATATCTAAAGTTAATGTTCTCAATTGAAATTTTATCTGTAAATTCAGTTTTAACTACAGCATTTTCTTTTGATGTAATAGTGTTTTCTTCTTCTAATATTTCAAATACACGATCAGCAGCAGCTAAACCGTTTTTAACAGCATAAGAAGCTTTTGAAATTGCTTTTGCAGGTGTTAAAATATTATATGCTAGTCCCATAAAAGCTAAAAAAACTGGGCCTTCAAGAGATTTGTCAACTAATACTAAATTACCACCAAACCATAATAATACAGCAATTGTTACAATTCCCATAAACTCACTCATAGGAGCGGCTAAGTTGTTTTTAGTACCAATACTGATAGATAGTTTTATTAATCTATCTATTGAGCCTCCAAACTTACCTCTAAATGTGTCTTCTGCATTATAGCTCTTTACTACTTTTAATCCAGATAAACTTTCTTCAACAATAGAGATAAGATAACCACCCTCATATTGTGCTTTTAAAGATTTTGCTTTAAGACTTTTTCCTATTTTTGAAATAATGAAACCAGAAATAGGGATGAATATGAATACAAATAATGTTAGTTTCCAACTAAATGAAAACATCATTATAATTGAAAAAATAATAGTCATAGGTTCTTTAACAGCCATTTCTAAAACTAAGAAAAATGAGTTTTGTACTTCTCCAACATCGCCTAGCATACGTGCCATTACATCTCCTTTTCTTTTTTCAGAATAGTAAGATATTGGAAGACTTATTATTTTGTCGTACATAGTTCTTCTTAGGTCACTTAAAACACCAATTCTAAGGTACATCATGTTATATGAAGCAAGATAGCCGAATATGTTTTTGAAGAAAAAAGTTATAATTACAATTGCAACTACTAAGAGTAAAGCATATTGTGGGCCATCATTTTGAGTAAGTTCTGAAATGTTATAATACAAAGATTCTTTTGCCCAATCTAATATGTTTAAAAAGCCAGTCCATTCTGGTTTTTTTTCTATTTTTTCTGATTTGTCAAAAAGTACATTCATCATAGGTATTAATGCTACATATGATAGTGTGCTAAATAGAGCATATAGAATGTTGAATAGTACGTTTTTAACAACATGCGATTTGTATGGTTGTACGTAAGGTAATAGTTTTATTATTATTTTTTTCATTAGTTTACTTGCAATGCATCAACTATAGACGCTATTTTTTTATTTAATTCTAATTCGGTAACTTCAATTTCTTCTAAAGAATTTAAGTTTGTGTTTACGCTAATATAAAACTTTATTTTTGGTTCCGTTCCGCTTGGTCTTGCGCAAATCTTACTTCCGTCTTCAAGGTAATAAATTAATACATTCGATTTTGGAATTAAAATTTCAAACTCTTCGTTATTTATTAAGTCTCTTCCTTTTGAACTTTGGTAATCTTCAATACAAACTACTCTTTGTCCGTTTATTTCTTTCATTGGCTTTTCACGTAAATCAATCATCATTTGCTTGATTTCGTTAGCTCCGTCAATTCCTTTTTTAGTAATTGAAATTAAATGTTCTTTATAGAAACCTAAATCTGCATACAAATTTAGTAATTCTTGGTATAACGAACTACCGCTTGCTTTTGCTTGTGCAGCAATTTCACAAACAAGTAAAGTTGCACCTACGGCATCTTTATCTCTTACTTTATCTCCAACCATAAATCCAAAGCTTTCTTCACCACCACCTATAAAGTTTTGATTTGGAAAATCTTTAATGAACTTTGCAATCCATTTAAATCCGGTTAAACCTACTTTACATTCTACACCATAAGCAGAAGCAAGTTCTAGCATCATTGGAGTACTAACAATAGTTGAGCCAATGAACTCATTTCCTGTTAATTTGTCAGCTCTTTTCCATTGTTCTAATAAAAAAGCTGTCATAATAACCATAGATTGGTTACCATTAAGTAATTTCATTTTTCCGTCTAAATCTCTAACTGCAACGCCAAGTCTGTCACTGTCAGGGTCTGTGCCTATAACAATGTCTGCATTAGTTTTCTCAGCTAAAGTTAAAGCCATTGCAAGCGCTTCTGGTTCTTCAGGATTTGGTGATTTAACTGTTGGGAAGTTTCCGTTTGGCTCTGCTTGTTCTGTAACAATATTCACATTAGAATAACCTGCTTTAGCAAGCACATCTGGAATTAATGTTATAGAAGTGCCGTGTAAAGAAGTAAAAACAATATTTAAATTGTCTTTAGAGCTTTTTGGAGTGTTGAAACTTGCATTCTCAATTGTAGAATTGATAAAAGCTTCGTCAATATTTGTATCGATATATTCAATTAATGCATTATTTGCTTCAAATTGAATGTCGCTATATTGTAAACTATCAATTAATTGTATAATTTCTCCATCTTGCGGTGGCACTAATTGTCCGCCATCTTGCCAATATACTTTGTATCCATTATATTCTGGTGGATTATGCGAAGCTGTTAAGACAATTCCGGCATGGCAATTTAAATGACGTACTGCAAATGAAAGTTCAGGTGTTGGTCTCAAATCAGAAAACAAATAAACTTTAATTCCGTTAGCCGAAAAAACATCGGCAACTACTTTTGCAAGAGTATCACTATTATGTCGACAATCAAAAGCAATTGCTACTTTAAGGTCTTCATTTGGAAATGATTTTTTCAAATAATCAGACAATCCTTGTGTGTTTTTTCCTAATGTGTATTTATTAATACGGTTAGTTCCTACACCCATTACACCGCGCATTCCACCTGTTCCAAATTCAAGATTCTTATAAAAACTGTCTTCTAGCTCTTTTGGAGCAGATGTCATCATTTTTTCAATTTCTTCTTGTGTTTGTTTGTCAAAAGTAGGCGTTAGCCATTCATTTACCTTGTCTAAGATGTCTTTTTCAATATGCATTTTGTACTTTATTTCTACTTGTAATTATATTTTTTTAGCAATTTTATATCGCTCTTCATTGTTCTTTGTTCGTAAGATTATTTCGCCTAAAAATCCAGCTAAGAAAAACTGTGTACCAATTATCATTGTTGTTAATGCAATATAAAATTGAGGTTTCTCTGTTATTAATCTTCCAGAAGTATTGATGAAAAGTTTGTCTATTCCTAAATAAAAGGCAAAAGCAAAACCAATCATAAACATTAAAACTCCTAATGCACCAAATAAATGCATTGGTCTCTTTCCAAATTTTGATAAAAACCAAATGGTAATTAAATCTAAAAAACCATTTAAAAATCGTTCCATTCCAAATTTAGTAGAACCATATTTTCTAGCTTGATGTTGTACAATTTGTTCTCCAATTTTAGAGAAACCTGCATTTTTAGCTAAAACAGGTATGTAGCGATGCATTTCGCCAGATACTTCAATGTTTTTTACAACCTCTTTTTTATAAGCTTTTAAACCGCAATTAAAATCGTTTAGTGTTACTCCAGAAGTCTTTCTTGCTGCCCAATTGAATAATTTTGAAGGCATGTTTTTAAACACTACAGAATCGTATCTTTTTTTCTTCCAACCCGAAACTAGATCAAAATCTTCCGTAATAATTTTGTTGTATAGTGCCGGAATTTCTTCTGGACTATCTTGTAAATCAGCATCCATAGTAATAATGACATCACCTTCAACTTGAGCAAAGCCAGCGTGTAATGCTTGGCTTTTACCATAATTGCGCAGGAAATGAATTCCTTTTACATTCGGGTTTTCTGTAGAAAGTTGTTCTATTATAGACCAAGAATTATCAGTGCTTCCGTCGTCTATAAACAATATTTCGTAAGAAAAGTTATGAGTACTCATAACTTTTACAATCCAATTGTGTAATTCGGGTAACGATTCTTGCTCGTTTAATAAGGGAATAACTATGGATAAATTCATTTATTCTTGATATGTTGGTTTGCTTTTAAAAATAGCAGCTAATATTAATCCAAAAATAGCGGAAAATAAAATACTAAAAGCAGAACCCTTTATTTGAGGAACAATATCAAATTGGTTCTCTTCAGTCATTTTTTCAACAGCTTCTTTTATTTTATCTGTAGGCGTGTTAAATTTTTTCAACATATTAACCTGAAATTCTATCAAATTATCTTGAACTGTATCTTTCGCTTCTGTATCAATAAAATTAAATAATAGAATATTAAATACTACTGAAATTGCAATTCCAATTACAGCTGAAATAAAATAGGTTGTAAAAGCATCTTTGAAAGGAAAAACACCGTTTAATTCTTTCTTTGTTTTAGATAGTAAGTAAATACCAATTGCTAAATAAACAGCTATACTCAAAAGACCAATCCACCAAGCAGTAAATAATTTCAAATCTACAATATATATACTAGCAGTAATTAAGATAGAAAGAACACCTGTGATAACCCCAAAAGTGATTCCGTTTTTTTTAATAATTTCGTTCATAGTTTTGTTTAGTTTAATTAGTTTACAAATATAGAAATAATAAAGTTTACCCTATTAGTGAAAAAAAATAAAAAAAAGTTACACAACAACTTGTAATTTAAAAATTAAATGTAAATTTGCATTCTCAAAATAAAAGATTATAAACTAAAAAGTTATAGACGTTTATACCTTTTTCAATAAAATGAGAAAGCATCAGAACGGTTTGTAGCCATTAATAAAAAAGAATTACAAGATGAAAAAAGGAATTCACCCAGAAAATTACAGATTAGTTGCATTTAAAGATATGTCTAATGAAGACATCTTTATTACTAAATCTACTGTTGAAACAAAAGAAACAATTGAGCACGAAGGTGTTGAGTATCCAGTATACAAAATGGAGATCTCTAGAACTTCTCACCCTTTTTACACAGGTAAATCTAAACTTATCGATACTGCAGGACGTATTGATAAATTCAAAACTAAATATGCTAAATTCGATAAGAAATAATCGTATTTTCAAAATAAATATTAGCCTTCCAATTTGGAAGGCTTTTTTTATGCCTTCACTTTTTATATTTTTAAGTTATTACTTTGTAACTTTGATACTTTAACTTTTAGATTAATATCATGAACTATATACTTTTTGATGGAACTGTTCGTAATGCTTTACTGCCTTTTACTTTTACTAGGCCTGTTGCTGATATTCGTGTTGGAATTTTAACCATTAGAGAAAAGTGGGAACAATATTTAGGATATACAACTTCTACGCTTACTGAGGAATATTTGATGGAAAAATACCCAATGGTAGAGTTGGAAGAAAACATTATGATTAATGCTTCGTTTTTTCCTAATGATGTATTGGTTGAAATGATTTTTAGTCTTGAGAAAAATCAAGCCATTTTAAGCGGAGAAGAAATTATTGCTTTTTATACAAATGATACACAAGAAGAAATAGACTTCGACGTCTATGAATTAATTGAATATGATGGAGAAGTACTGCGCATTGAAAACACTTGGGATATTTTTGCAAAAAATGATGCTGCGATACGTGAAGACTATGAATTTCTTACAGAAGACAGGAAATCTGAACCAATCCCAAAATCGGTAAACGTAATTGCTCCCGAAAATATCTTTATTGAAGAAGGAGCAAAGTTAGAGTTTGTAACTTTAAATGCTTCTACAGGTCCAATTTACATTGGTAAAAATGCCGAAATTATGGAAGGTTCTGTAATTCGTGGACCATTTGCATTATGTGAAGAAGCACAGGTTAAATTGGCTTCTAAAATTTACGGAGCAACTACCATTGGTCCTCATTGCAGAGTAGGTGGCGAAGTGAATAACTCGGTTATGTTTGGATATTCAAACAAAGGTCACGATGGCTTTTTAGGAAATGCAGTTTTAGGTGAATGGTGTAATATTGGAGCAGATTCTAATAATT